>TARA_R110000782_G_scaffold12081_17_pt1 | contig 18764 bp, 30 predicted proteins | sample TARA_R110000782 | Tara Oceans TARA_R110000782 (sample SAMEA4397859) | marine metagenome | biome: Polar Biome; feature: [SRF] surface water layer (ENVO:00010504); material: water (ENVO:00002006), including particulate matter (ENVO:01000060) such as... | depth 5 m | reverse complement strand
TTCTGTCGCGTTCAGCTTGCTTAACTGATGGCAATAACTTACGAGCCATAGCAGTTAACCTTGAAGCCGGAAGCTTTGATATTCTTTTATCAATAACCACTTTTTCACCTGCTGATAATTCAGCGTATCTTTTATTCTTAGAAAATTTCTTCTTAAGATTCATGATTGCTTGTTTACGTGATCTTTTCTTAAGAACTTCTGTTGAAGCCATTTTACGTGCAGCTTTTTCTCTGCCACGCTTGATTTTAAATCTATTCTTGCGCATAGTAATACCACGTTGTCTACGCTGCATTCTTGTGAGAATTGCTTCGTTAGTATCATTTTCGTGCGTACAATCGCAAGATGGATCTGGATCTTCTAGATCGCATCCGCACTCATCACAACAACTTTCATTAATTTCTAATTCTTCACCAATAGTAGGTTCTAAATCGACATACTTATCTGCGTCAAAGTCTTTAAAGGTCTTTCTTTTTCCTTTAACGTCTTTTTCGTCTTTTTTGTCTTTATCATCAGCCATGCTAAGAATCCTGTTGTGTTGATTTATTTCTATTTATAATATTTATGGAAAGAGGGTATGAAATCATAGTTCCTGTTAGCGCTGTTATGCCATATTGTCGACTCTCTTAACCAAGCTATAGCTGGAGTAGGTGAGGCTATTGTTAGAGGCATAGCAGTTTGTCTTTGGCCTCTTATAAAGTAATCGTTATCTACTGCGCTTCTTCTTATTGTCTGTATCTCGTTTATCAAAAACTTTGCTGTTCTCTTAGTCATAGCATAAGCATGTGCACCTTCATGACCATCAATTCTTATTAAATCTCTTGGAGGACCAGCACCAACGTGATCGTATCTATCTTTGTCTTGTAACTTATATCCTAATACAACAATAGTATTTTCTGGCACTTGTACAGTTATTGGATGTAGCATTAATGCGTCGTGTTCTAATACTATTCCCACATCATCTGGTCCTTCAGCAATCTTTTTCCATATACGATAATGACCTGCTGTACAACACATTGCTTTTTGTGAAGGTGTTGGGGTTTTAATATAAGAATAAGGTTCTGTAGGTAAACCAGGAATATTTAAATCTTTGAATGCCATTTTACCTGTTTGGTTCTGGTATCCTTTAACATATTCCCATTTAAGTCCTATAGCTTCGCAAGAATCGGATGCAGTCTTTGCATATTCAATAGAGTTAGGTGTGTCAATTCTTAAGATATAAGCTTTCATACGTATGTCTCTTCTGTTAGTTTATTGTATAAATCTATATCTGAGCCAAATGCTGTTCTTAACGTATTCATAGCCTGTTCATCAAACACGATTTCATTATCACGGTTTTTTCTAAAATCGTTTTTATGACGTGGTAACATATGTGTTACCGATAAATTTAGTTCACGCATTAATTGGCTTAAATCGTTATGAAAGTTTTGATACAACCAATATTCTCCATGTATCTCGCCGTTATATTTTAAGATGTCTGTTTGACGAATACTTGAGTTTGGTTCTCCGATGAACGATCCCTTTGTTGTCCACGATTTGTATTGAACTAAAGATGCTTCAGTATCCCGACCCTTCCATTTTCTATAGAAATAATAGAAACTTTTTTGTCTATCAACAGGATCACGAAGTACAGCTATTGTTCTATATTCAAGCGCTTGCTGTTTAGTTATAATGCGATTATCTACAAGATCCTGCAACGTGAAATGATAGTAAGCAAAATTAATTTTATACTTATTAATAATTTCATTACTTAATGTTGCTGGAATATTAGAGTCCTCGACTGGTGTATAGATCGCGTCAGGGTCAGGAATGTTCTTGATGAAAAATTCTGATAGGCTACTGCTCGCAGTCTTTGGAGTTCTTAGGAATATTAATTTATATTTGTGTGATACGTACATTATATACCCTTATCATATGTTATGCTATTTGCATGTCCTGTTGATCCCCATTTATGATCAGCAAACACTTTGTCTGGTCCATCATACCTTTTTGCACCACCGATATAGAATAACGGAATGAAATAGTGACTAGGCCATACGGTAAGTTGATGCATCCAATGAGGAACGTGACGTGACAAAAACAAATTGCCAGTTGATCTAAACGGCTCTGGGCTTAACTCTTGTGGAGTTAATATATGCAGTGTATCTATAACATGCTTAACAAATTCGTTCCCTGGATTACACGCCATGATGGGCTGAATAAAGTTGTGTCTTCCTCTTTCGTTTTCATAACAAGAATACGCATGGTTTTCTGGTGAAGTAAACAACTCTTCTGTGTTCTCTAAGCAAGTCATGTCAGCTTCAGGCCAAAATCCACCTTGCTCATACAACAGTTCATATCTAATCAAATCAGATACTCCTGGCCATTTACCAGTGTTGTAATAATGTTCGATAAGATGTTGGTTTTTCCATTTACGAGACTTCAGCATAGTGTCATCGAATATAGAATACTTCCAATCAGGGTGTTTGTCTCTCCAAGTGTGCATCCATGTAAGTGGTGCTGATTTGGGACCTATCCATATCTGACTTATCTTCTTCTCTATCACTTCTGTATCCACCAAATAAAGTCGTCTTCTACATTCCATGAATTTTCGCCATAGAATTCTGTGACTGCTTTCTCAACTGTAGTAAAATGAATATCGTGACCAAACACAATACCGCCTTCTTTTACTTTGCTGTCCCAAGCTTTAATATCTCGTAGGCAACCTTCATAACCATGATCAGCATCAATAAAGACAAAATCTAATGTTCCATCATTAACTGTTTTTGCAGCTTCAGTTGTGTAATCTTTAATAATTAATGTGCGGTCTGGGTTTTCAACAGAAAAGCTAAGCATCTTGTCATAATAATCTTCGTGTTTCCAAGGATGTCCGTTTTCACCAGGTGTCCACTTTTCTGGTCCATTGTTTTCTGGTTGAGCTTCATAAAGATCTACACCAATTAAATGTAAGTTAGGACAATTGTTAATAAGGTATCTATAGTTGACGCCATCGTGAATGCCAAGCTCAGCTCCACGTTTCCATCCATTTGTATTTACAAATCTAGCTAATGTTTGCCATCTGTAGACATTTCCACCGTCATTACCACGATCTCTAATTCTTCCCATAATATATCTCCATTTAATACGAAAAAAGGTAGACAACTTAATGTCTACCTTTTATTTATATAATTATTCTAAGAGAAATTATAGCTTTTAGTTAAGAAGTAATTGAATCTGTTGCACCAGCCTTTATACGCTCACATTGTGCTCTGTGAGCTATGAACCATTCCATCCAGAAATTAGCTTCATCTTCGTTAGGAGTTTCGTTAGTAAATTTAAAAGCCATGCGGTGAGCAAATTGTGATTTTCTAAACTCTTCAGTCCATGCTTTGTTTTGTGCTTGTGTCATTTTATATCTCTGTGTTTGTTTCTATAACCTTTATACAGAATCATTACAGGAATGTAAACGGTTAATTTCATTTAATTTGAAATTATTTACCGCCTTTTTTCTTCTCACCTTTAGGCTTTATGTAAGTGTGGTCTGGATCTATCACAACTCAGCCAACAAATCTTTTAGTTTCTTCTTAGACTTGCCTACTGCTTTTGCGCCAGCAATATCATCAATGTTTGATGTATCGTCACCAACAACAACTAGAGCAATCATGCCCATGCCTTTGTGCGGTGTACACCAGTAGTAATAGATGCCCGGTGTATCAAAGGTAATAGCAACTTCTTTGCTGTTCTTTGATTTCTTTGGAGCGTCCCAACCATCTGGACCTGCAACAAACTCTACGTTATGTCCTTTTGATGTTGGCAACCAAGTGATTGTATCTCCTACTTCAATGCGTGAGATGTCTTCACTGTATACCATTTTAGCTCCGTCATCACGCTTGTTTAGCATATCAACAGAAATGTCCTCTGCTATAACCATATCAGCGGCGAAAATAGTAAACATAGTTACTAGTGAAAAATAGATAGACTTCATTTGAATTTCCTTTTCATTATTTAAGCATTAATCTTTTTGCTTCTTCTAATTGACCGCTAGTAGCTAGTTTAGAAGCTACTATTGATTTGTTTAGTCCTGAGATAGCTTCTAATATACACTTAAGCATTTGCTACGCTACCCGACCTTTTGGTTCTTTTATTTTCTTCAACCAAAGTATTTAATTTATTTATAGATTCTTCGCGGCTTTCATATAAGCTACGTACATTCTCGGCTGTTACACCAGGCTGATTAGTCATAGCGCCAATTGCTCTGCTATAACCAAGAATTTCTAATCTTAAGTATATACGTTGTAACATTATACAGAACCTCTTAAATTTGGGTTCGAAGGAACATTATGTGGGTATGTGTCACGAAGACTGTTTTCGTGCCATTTGTCTTCTGAGATAGAGCGAATGTCACCACGACTGATACCAATGTCGTTTAGTTCTCTGTCTGTTAGTTGGTGTAGGGATTTGTAAGTATCTCTTGCTACTTTACGTTTAGCCATTGCTTCTCCAAGTCTGTCGAAGAATGTTACTACTTTGTATGCGAAAACTGAAGCTGCAGCTGATTTGTTGTTTATTGTGTGTGCCATTACGGTACCTTTCCCTAATAAATGTTTCGTTGTTTTACAATTATATTTATTATGAAAGTTGGTAAATGAGCATGCCCTATTGGGCATTGCGGTTATGCATCAGGTGAAAATGTGACAGTTTGTCATTTATAAATAAAATAAAAAAGAGGTTAACAATGTCTAGTATCCATTATCTAAAACGATCTCATAACGAAGCAGTAATCAAAGTATACGTAACAGACTCATCTGGTGATACAGTAGATATTGCTATAGCCGATCTTATCGCTGCTGGCGAAACGTTTGATGCAGGTACAGCTTCTGTTACGATTAAAGAAATCCATTGGGGTTGTAAAGTCAATAAACACGTAGACGTTTCTAGGTGGGATGGAGTAGCACCACAAGGACATTACTATTTCGTAAACTCAGGTTCATTGGAATTCACAGGTTTCGTAGATAACGTATATGCAGATAAAGATATACGAATTGTTGGTGACGGACCTTTCCATTGCATAATGAAATTGACTAAAGAGACTGGTTACACGTCTTAACCCAATCGTCTTTCTAAAGCTCTCTTAACTTGAAGCATAAGAGTATCTTCAGTATTATTAACCCCAGACCATTGTGATTTGGGGTTAATATACTTTTTAATTTTCTGTTGATGGTTCATATAACGATTCATTGCTTTCAACAACGAGGAGAGCAACATACGATCTTTAGCTAAGATCAATCTCTTAGAAATAGACTTCATTAATTTTTTGTTTTTGAACAGAAGAATTCTGGTATAGGACCAGTGCCAAAACCAGAACCTAAGTTTAGTTTACGACAAAGTACATTAGCTTGAGATTTGCTTAATCCTAATTCAATAACAATACCCCAAACGGTTTCTCTTACGTTGTAAGTATTATTACGTTTACTTTCTGAAATTACAGTATAGCTCATGATATTCCTCCTGCACCGAATAGAGATTTCTTATCTACTTTTCCAAGTGGACCTTTATCAAACACTGGACCTTGATCATCACCAAATGATACAGATGGTCGTGGTTGTGAATTAGCTACAGGTTGGCCTTGAGTGATACCAGTTTGTGCACCGTCTTCTAAGTCATAAATCTGCATCTTTGCTCTATCAATACCAACTACAAACCTACGGTAATAGCTAATATCACCCCATCTGTTTTTAAGTTGTTTAATCATCAATTGACCAAGACCATCGAGTTCTTCAGTAGTAATCAAACCAAGAATACAGTCTGCTGTGTGAGTAATACCCATTGACTCAGATGTGTTTGTCAAATCAACATCAGTGTTACCATAACCATCTCTATTAAACTGAGACGATGTAATCACTGCGCAATTATATTCCATAGCAAGACCACGTACTTCTTCAGCGATTGACTTAACAAGAGTATACGAGTTAGCTGCTGCAGCTCCCTTAACACGAGATGATGCACAGATATTAAGGTAATCGATCATAATAATATCAGGTTTAAACTTGCGCTTCATTCTGAGTTCTGTAAGCAAATGTCTAAAGTGTCCCACGTGTGCTGAGCCAGTAGGAAATTCTTTAACAACCAACTTACCAGTAGTCTTACCTTTAATGCGCTCCATGCGCTTATTATATACATCACGTGGCATTTCTGATACTTCATCAATAGTAACGTTGAGCATGTTTGCATCAATACGTTCTGAGATACGCTCTTCTGCCATCTCCATTGTAATATATAAAACGTTCTTACCATGCAACAAAGCTGCAGCTGCGGCATGACATTTAACTAGAGATTTACCACCGCCAGTTGTTGCCAACAGAACTGTCATTGATTTACGAGGTAAACCACCTTTTGTAATCTTGTTCAGAATATCAATATCGAATGCAATGCGTTCTTCTTTCTTATGATAGAAGTCATAACGTGCTTCGTAGTCTTCAAGGAAATCGTGACCAACACTAGAATCGAAGTTAATGCTTAACGAGTCTTGAAGTAATGCTGGTAATCCATCTTTACTTGTTTCAGTATCAGAACCATCAACAACTAAAATAGCTTTGCGAATTGCGTTGTAAAGATCACGATCTTGACAGAACTTTTCAGTTTGAGAAACGAGCCAATCAAAATCAGTTTTGTCATCGACCTTAAGAGTATCGACTAAAGACATTACATTCTGGTAAGTATCTTCGTTCATATCTTTTTTCTTGTCAAGTGTGAGCTTAAGTGCCTCAACTGAAGGAGCTTCTCTAAACTCATCTACATAATCTGAATATGTGTTAAACACTTTTTGTAGGTTGTGATCCTCAAAGTACTCCGCTTTAATATACGGATAAACTTTCCTAAAGTAATCTTCGTTAAAAACGAGATTAGATAATACTGTTGCTTCAATCATTATATGTTCCCAGAATGGTAAGATGAAATAAGGCGAGCAACATAATCGCTCGCCTTAAAATTATTCTATAACGTCATAGTAAAAATGTACACACTTTATTCTACGACTTCATCCAATTCATGTAATGCAGCTAAGTCAGAAGCTTCATCGTCAATGACATCGTCTTCTCTCATGATAGAACCAGATGCACCGATAGTAAAGGTATCCTTAATAAACTGAGAAAGATTTGTTTTCTCAAGCATCATCAACCAAAATTCTTTATTATCGATAATTTCTTTGGCACGCATCATTTTTTCTGAAAGCACTTCACCTGTTTCTGGGTTCATTGCCTCGTACCAACCAACTTTTGGTTTAGTGAGGTAACCACCTTTTTCAGCAATATCCATAACTCCAGACCACTTCATAATACCGCCATCCCAAGACACTGAGATAGGAATTTTAGATTTCTCTTTAACGTATCTAGATTTCTCAATGTTAATGATGAAATGATAACCTTGAATTTCAGTTCCAACCTTATCTTGTTGGCGACCAATAATCCAAATAGAATCTGCTGAGTAGTAGATACCAGTACCACCAGAAACAACATCTTTAGAATACATTTCTTGTGTTTTGTAAGTATGGTTAACTGCAATCAACGGAATATCTTTAAGATTAAGATGCGGTGTTACGATGCGGAACAAAGACTTGATAGCTTTTGCACGAGACATATCAGCAACTGATTTGCCGTCCATTGCATCTTCTACTTCTTTCTTCGAAGCAAGGTTACCAATTGAGTCGATAACAATAATAACTTTCTCTTTCTTCTCGATCTGATCAAGTTGTTGAGAAATATCGAACTTAAGTTCTTCTACATTTGTAATAGGAGTGTGTACTACACGATCCATATCAATACCAAACGATTGGAAATAAGCTTGTGGTGTGCCAAATTCTGCATCATAAAATAACAACACAGCATCTTTATTGCGTTGCATGTAAGCACCAGCCATCAACAATGCGAATGCTGATTTAAAGTGCTTAGACGGACCTGCCAAGATCAAAAGACCAGGAACAACTCCACCATCAATTTTGCCTGATAAAGCAACGTTTACCATTGGAACCTGAGTAGGTGCCATATCTTTTTTACCGTAGACTTTGGATTCCAATAGTGGAGCCGTCATTTTCACAGTACTATTCTTTACTAATTTATCTAATAGGCTCATTCTATTCCCTCTACAATTGACTTCAGTTTACCTTTATAGGCCTCAATCTTAGCTACGCGATCAGGCCAATAAATTGTTGATTTTTCACTATTCTTACATAGATTATCTAAGAATGGTGTTACTGATTTAAACAGAAGTTCTAGACGATATTCAAGATCGTCAGCAGCGAGTTTAGCATCGGTCAGTTGGTCTTCTAACGTTTGCTTCTCATTGCTAACTTTTTGAATGGTAGCCTTGGTTTCAGCTTCTTTTTCTTGAAGCTCTTCATCGATGAAGCTGAAACCAAAGTCAAAATCTAAAACCTCTTCATAGGTTTTATTAGCCATTCGCTAGTTCCTTAAAGATTGATAGATCGTCGTCATCATCCATAGATGGAGCAGATGGTGATGATTGCGGCATTGCTTCTTTCAAGGTAGGCTCTGGAGCCGACTTATTACCGAAGCTGCTGAGATCAAGATCATCGTCTTCATCAGTTGCTGATGTTGGTGCTGAAGCTTCTTCATCAAGTGCAAGCACACGATATAGTTTTGCTTTCAGTTCAGCATATGATTTGAAGTTCTTTGGATCAACCAATTCTTGCAACTTGTGCTGTTGGTTCCATAGACCTTCAATTACTGAGTCATCATCTGCAATTGCTGATGCACCATCGAATTCTGATTTGTCGTAGTTGGGATAACCTTCGAACTGACGAATTTTAAGACGGAAGTTTGCGCCTTCCCAGAAATCAAACGGATTAACTGGTGCTTCATCTTCGAACGTTGGGTTCATTAGATCGTTTAGTTTGTCGAAGATCTTTTTACCAAACTGGTACATAAAGACCTTACCATCATTGTCAGGGTTTCCACTGTCTTTTACTACAAGGATGTTTGCCATGTACTTTAGGCGACGCTTTTGCTTACGTGCCAATTCTTTGTCTGTGTCAATACCAGTGTTCCACAACTTTGAGTTGTACTCTGATACCGGATCATCTTGATTAATTGTAGTGAGTGAGTTTTCGATATACCATAGACCAGTTGGGCCTTGGAAACCGTGATCCCAGATACGTACGAATGGCATTTCTTCACCTTGCGCTGCTGGCAAGAAGCGAATGATTGCGAAACCGTTACCAGCTTTATCTTTGGTAGGTTTCCAGACTTTACCTTCGTTGGGATCTGAGTAGCTCTTCTGTGTAATCTTTTCGAGCTGTGAGTTCAATTTATTAAGTGAAGATGAACGATTCTTCTTGAGTGCATTAAAATCCATAGTCATGGCTTGTATTCTCCTAATTTTGCGTTATATAGCGTTTGTTGTATTGCGATGTATATGTGGATGTGTCCACCATCTATTTATATCAGAAAAAGTGGTCTTTAACAACCTTTTTAAACTTTTTTTGATCTATATCTAAGAATGGATAGTACTTCTTAGATAGTCGTATAATATCACCTGCGACGATTTTGTCAACTAAATTATCACCCCAATAGTCAAATATTTTTGCGGCATGAGTAAGTATAGTAAAAGTCTCAAGTGTTATTTGTTTTTGGATGAAGAGAGTTAGTATGTGTGGATGTTGTCCCTTAACAGAAACAAAATTATCCTGGTATTCGTCTCTCATCTTTGTAAGATCTTCTTTAACGACACGAGTAAGAGAATCACGTTTCTTAACCCATTCGATATATCGATCTTCACCTGCTTGTTCAAGAATTTCACGTATCCAAATATTAGGCTTAACTATCATGTTAGCCATCAACAATTTCTCTGGATCGTCGCGTTGAGCAAGCTTGTGATAGAAGAAAACGTCGTTACGAGTACGATATGAATCGAACGACGCTCTAATCTTTCCTCTGTACTTATGATAATCGTAGCTGTCAGTAGTAAAATGCTTTTTCATAGCAAGGTATTTTACATAGACAGCGAACGATTCTTCATTAGCAAAGCTCTGTGATGTCTTTATCATCTTCTTTAATTACCATTTTCATTTTCACTGCTTCGTTTCTTACTTTTTCCTTTAAGATCGAAGACTTCTTTACAATATCAGCAACTGCTTCTATCTCTAACTCGTTTTTACGAGCATACTCTACAAGAGCATCGACATAATTAACACCGTTTGATAACATATAAGATATTTCATGATGGACTTTTTCCGGAGTTCTAGGATTTATAACCTTTTCCTTGTTATCCATTTAAGCTCTTTACACCGTCTAACCAATTATGGCATGCGCTTTCTGCCCACGTAATGTTCTTACCTTCATAAAGTTCTTCTTGAATAAACTCTTCATTAATAAAGAATCTGCAACCTGAGCCGTTATCTGTGGTGAAATACTCAGCCTTCAAATGTTTACCAGCCTTTTCTACCATAATTGTTTTAGACATTTTTAATTTCCTTAATGTTAGTGGTTGCTTTTAATGAGCCGCAATTAGAACAGTGAACAATGGTTGCTTTAAATGAATGTAAACCTAGTGTTATTCTCTTTGACTCTGATATTATGTTCACCTTACTACAACATGCATTAATTGTAAACGTATTTTTCATTAAATTAACTCAAATAAAACGTCGTCAACATATTTGTTTTTATCAGATTCTGATATGCCCATGGCAAGTATTGATCTGTGTAAATGTGGGTTCATTTTTTGATTAGTGCAGTACTTATTCAACAAAGGCTTCGTGTCTCGTTTAGCTACATAAGCTTTACTAACTATGTTGTTTAAATATACGTCGACTAAATCTTTTGTTACTTCCATGAACTGATCTAATTCTTCTCCATCACGAATGTTACCTACGGCTAGCATATTTTCTGAGAAGATCTCTTTTGCCCAATCTGGCAATTCTCTCGGTTTATTCCATTCTAAGCCTGAAACTTTCTCTGCCATGTAATCGTTAAACGGATGATCATAACCATGTAACGGTGAGAAATCCATGAACGAACCAGTAATCTTCTTAGGTCCCGCAACAATATCAAATCCCAAAATAGGAAGTTCTACACCTTCTCTTGGAAATATATTAACATGCATCAACCACAATCCCTTACCATCTTCTGGCACGATTGTTTTAAGATGAACCTTTCTTACTTCTTCAGATTGCCAAAATGTATCGTTCCAATCTGTAAAATGTAAATCTTCAGTGTATTTTTCGTTATCGTAACGCTTAAACTTTGTATCGAATTGCTCTGTCAAATAATCTGAGTATTCGTTTAATCTAGTCCAAAGTGGGTGCATTTTGTTTCCTTTTAAAAGACTTATATCCTCCAATAAACTTATTGGAAACAGTAGAAGCTTTAATTTTTTGATATTCTTTAGTGTCAACAACGTGTGTTTTGATTTCTACTTTTTTCTCTGTCAAAGGGTGTAAGTAAACCATAGGAGTACCAGCATCTAAATCAACTTGTTTACCAGGTTCAACCATCAAATTGATGTGTGTACCGTTTTGATATTTGTAATTGACTACGCCTGGAGGAACTAGAACTTCTGAAGCTGCTGCACCATATGACCAAAAAGCTTGAGACCAATAGAAATTAACACCAGTCTTTTCTTTTAAAAGCCAAGGCGAGAATAACTTAACATGTCTCTTTGGTGCAAACTCAGCCATTGGTGTAGATTCTACGCTATTGTGCGATTCCATTCCAAAGTTACAATGCTTATTAGGATATTGGTAAACAAATGTATTGTCTATGTTGACTTTAAACATGAGATCAGCCCACAACGGGAATGTAAAGCTAGTGTTTACGTGATCTTGAAAACCATTACACATCTTAAACGTACTGGTCTTACCTGTTAATCCTTGAGGGCATGTATGACCTACTGTTGGTTTCATTTTCTGATACCATTCGGGTAGATGCTTATTGCTACGATCTATTGGATATGTTGAAATATGTTCCTGATCTGTAAAAGCATCTACCGTAATTTTATTTCTTTTGTGGAAAATCATCCCTTTTGTCTAGCCCTTCGCATTCGCGCAAATTCATTCAATAATCTTTTTTCGCGTACAGCCTTAAGCTCTTTGCGTCTAGACCTAGCTGCTTTATCTCTAGCAAGTCGTTCTGCTCTAGCTTTTGGTTTAAGGTTAACTTCTTCTGATGCTTCGTCTTGCATATCGGATTCTCCTTTATAGATTATAGTTTATTGTACCACACAAAGTTAGAAATGTAAATAATTATTTAGATAGTTCGTCAAACAGTTCTGAAGCAAAATCAAAACAATTCTTTGCTTCTGTTTCCATGCCATCGTGTAGTAATTTTCTGAATTGTTCAATCATTACTTTAGTGTCACCTTCGAACTCGTACATCACACCTTTACCTGGTGTCTTTGCTTTGATGATTTGTCCACCGTGTAATTCACCAAAATGTCTTACATACATATGAGCCAACAAACCGTCGTTGTCGTCAGCTTCGTATAAAGCATGCATATGGTTAATACATCTTGCTACTGATTCTGGATAATGATCAATATCATCGTATCCGTATATTTCTCCTAGTTCCTCAATATCCTGCATGATACGCGGAGCTCTTAAAATTGTAGTAAGATTTGGCGGAATAATTACAAGACTTTCTAACACTTCGTAAACTAAATACTGGCAGTTAAGAAATTTGTAATATACAAACGGATCAATACCACCACTAATTAGTTGCTTTGCGAATCGTCTTCGTTCAGCTGCTTGGTGATGTGCCCACGTGAGTTGCTTCAATTTATTCGTCATTTTATAAACGCCCTCTATGTTGTGATATATTATTATTTATACGAACAAAAAAAGGAGCCGAAGCTCCTTTTAATGCAATTTACTGTGTAGAGTAAGTTTAGAAGTTAAAGCTCAAAGTTACTTTAGGAGCATACTGTTCTGTGTTCATGTCATAGTCAAGACCACCTTCAAGGTTTAAACCATTGATGTCTTTAGCGTATGAACCACCTACGTGTTGTGTCATATCGTTTTGATCACCAGATAGATATGCCGTTACGCCCATTACTGTTGCATCAGCTTCCCAGCCAACTATTTCAGCCACTGAACCGTAAGATAATGCACCGCCTAAACGTACACCTTCTAACATGCCTGCTGTATCTGCACGGCTTGCTACAACGTATTCTTTAGAGTCTACGTTCCAATCAATTGCAGATGATACTTCAAGAATTGAAATATCCATGGTATATGCAGCTTGGATGTTTTCTAGATCTGTTACGTCAGTTCCAATAGCGTCAAAACCCAATGCTACAGTTGCGCCCATTGCTGAGATCTGCAAGCTTTCAGTAGCCATTGTTGGTTCTTCGATTGTTGAACCCGCTTCTGTACTGATCCAGATATTACCTTGATCACCAAATGATAGTCCAACGCCTGCAACAGTTGTACCCATTGCCCATTCGTCTAGCGCCAAGTCATTGTTTGAATCTACTACGAAATCAAGTTTACCTGTTGCCGCGCCGTTTGTCAAACCACCGTTAAGTTCGAATGAAGTAGTTGCTCCATACTTGTCGTTTGTACCTTCTGCGATTACAGTTTCAATAGAGCCGCCAAATGTAATTGGTGCAATTGGTGCTTCTTGTGCAAATGCTGCTGTGCCTGCAAATACTAGAGCTGTCGTTGTTAAAAATTTATTCATACTACTTCTTTCCTTTATATAGTTATGTGTAGTGCCACTTTTCTGTTGCTAAGTAAGTGGCCAACTCCCTGTGATTACGCAGCTAGTGCGAATCCAGATGGTGCGAAATTTTCATTTGCATTTAGTTTAATTGATCTATACGCGATCATCCGATGAACTCCACTAAGCTATCCCGTCCGTCGATCCTAATTTCAGCCCCATCAAAGATACACTATAGTGTTTTTCACGAACGAACAAGGGATGCATATTGTCTCGTGAGCCAACCAAGGCTGTTTTGTTAATAGTGTATCTTTGGTGGAGCTGCTCGGTACTGCCCCGAGGTCCGATCCGTATTTACGTTGTTTCAACGTTCACTAATTATATATACCGTGAAGGGTGCCAGATGTCAATACACCAAGCACCCTATTTTTATTGTGCTTCATTTATGTTACACTAGAATTTGATCACTACTGATATTACAATAATGATAAGCAACAACGTAGGTACTTCATTCGCTATTCTCAACTGCTTGCCAGTCAGTTTGTTTTCGCCTTTAATAAAGTTCTTACGTTGTTTACTAAGCCAACCATGAAATCCAAACATAAAGAAAACTGCAACAAATTTAACGTAGAACCAGTATCCTTCAACTCCGAAACTAACAAGTGCAATGCCTGAAAACAATGTGGCAATCATTGCTGGTAGCATAATAGCTCTTAGTAGTTTAACTTCCATAGTTTGAAATACTTCGTCTAGTTTATCACCAGGTTTACTTTGTTCAGCGTGATAAACCATTATTCTTGGCAGATAGAATAATCCAGCCATCCAAGATATTACTGCTAAAATGTGCACAATCAATGCGATTTCATAATACATTATATAGTTCTCCTTAAAAACCGTTAGGTACGAGTATGTAATGAATAGTAAGAACGATAGCTACAGAAGCTCCCAATCCTATCATCATCTTTTGGAAGTCACGTGCAACTAACGGGAATACACTTTTAAACTTCTTTTTACCTGTAAATGATGCGATAGCTAATTCACGACCAGCTAACATACCAACGAATACCCATGTTGTACTCATCGGAATATCATTTAATTCTTTGAAGAAATATAAACACAACCAATAGAATAGATCAATCAAAGTAGCTGATCGTACGTATCGTGTATTATGTTTTTCCAAAACAATCTCTTGAATTTTACCGCCTTTTTCTCTAAACATAAAGAATAAGCCGATAACAAATACTGCAGAGACTAAGAACATTAAATCTACTGGTACTTCTCGTGGTAAAAATACAGCAATGTTTGCCATATCATGAGATAACCAAGTCCACCATAATCCACCAGTAGCTACCCATTGTGCAACTCTCCAATGGTTCTTATATTTTTCTTGGACTGGAGCAGTTTCATCCATCATCCTAGAAATAAGAAACCATGCTGCGTATGCAAACATTGCTGCAATACCATAGCCCATAATAGATTTCATAAGCATCTTTTCTAATACAAATGTACTTGCGAATGCAGATAAAACTAAGAATGATGTTGATACTGGTACGCCATACCTTGTTAATACAACTAGTATGCCTGGTGCCATAGCGTGATACCATTGTACTTCTTGCCATGGGATTTTGTTTAGTCTTCCATATGATATATCTCCGCCATTCATATACCAACCATACCATAAAGTTGCTAAAAGTACACCAGAAGCTGATAACCATAATGTCTTGTAAGTAAATCTCTCATTGTTTGATGCCATCCATGTGCCGAGAGTCTGCACTGAATCATTCGCTATTACTGCATAAGCAGCTAGCAGGAAGCCGACAAGGCTCCACACTGTAAGTAGTTCCATTTATTTTCCTTTTCTTTGCTTGACAGCTTTACCCTGTCGCTCACAAAGTTGCCATTATTGACAACATAACTATTTATTGTTTAGCTATAAGACTATTCTACCGTGCCCCCGAGAAATGTCAACCTTTTTTATAAATATGATTTTGGAGCAGTATATAGTATGATGGACTTTGAGGTCTTTAAAGAGAAATGGATTGACCACTGCGTTAACGTAGTTGAGGTTAAACAACCCAATGGATACCCTATGTGTCCGTTTTCTAAACATGCTAGAACTAATAATCAAATACAATTTATAGACGGCTCGCAGGATTTGTTCTACGCTATTGAACAATACACGTGTGATAAAGAAATAGGCGTTATCTGGTTAGGTAATCTCATCACAGATGATCACAGAGAAATAGTACGGCAAATATCAAAAGAAAATCCACATATCATTTATTTCTTAACCGATAGAATTTTAAGTAATGTAATTATTACTCATGACTACAAGAACTTTGTTGATAAAAGGACACAGCTACTTTTAACTGGTAATTACTACAACGCAAGAGAGATATATCCAGCTACTAAAATAAAATCACAGATGATTGGGACGGCTGATATGCCAAAGGCGTTTGATCGCTATTGTGGAGCGTCTGGATCAGTTTTAGATATAGGTGGTAATGCAGGAAATCTATTAAGAAGCAGAGAGATTGATAAGTATACGTCGCTTGATGTATCTTTAAAATCTATTCAATATGGAAGAATGTGGTTTCCAAATGGTAACTTTTATTATCATAACAAGTTCAACTGGTTTTACAATATAACTGGCAATAGAGACGAGCCATTTCCTGATATAGAATTACACGATTATATTTTTATTAATAGTGTGTTTACATCGTGTGACTATAGCGAGATGTTAGAAACCCTACAATGGTGTATTAAACGATTTAATAAAAAGATTGTGTTTAATATATGGAACATTAAAAATACGGAATTACTGGATGCCTTTGATAAACGACATGACCTTAACATACGTGACTTAACTAATGTTAAAATGTTATATCTGTTTAAAAATGGTAACACGGTTATTGATGCGAGAGATCAAGATTACTTCGAGGCCGATGAACAGAAATGCAATATGTTTGCCTCGTTCTATGATATCGCATATATAAAAGAAAGGTTAGAAAGTTCTTTGGGTGTGAATATAACATCGTACAATCCGTGTGAGATTGATAAGAACTTTACTACATTTACTATAGGAGATACATTATGAAGTGGGATGAAAACGCACAGGCTATGACACGTTTAAGTATGATGTCTGATTGGCAAGAGTTTGAAGGTTTCAACTCTAATAAAATGCTTAAAGAAATTGAACCATTCAAAGATCAGTGGAAACGATATAATCCAAACAAACCTAATAACAGGTGGGGACTTAGTATCACAAGTATGGATGGCGGCTTAAGCGGTGTCCCAGACCTTACTAGTTTAAAAACATATGAAATAGAAACTGGCGTTCGATTAACAAACCATGATATAGTTACACCAACTTTAGTTTGGGAAGAAAGCAAAGAACTGCAAAAACTATTAGAACCTTGGAAAAAATGGGTAACGCGCTGCCACTTCTTAAGAATGGATAGAGGCGGCTTTTTTCCAGATCACTTTGATATTAATAAACAAGATACATCTTATGATGAAATACGATTAACAGCTTTTGTAAACGTAAACGAATATAGCTTTAAATGGATATACGATGATAAAATTATCAAATGCAATAATGGATCGTTGTGGTATTTTAATGGAAACAAAAGACATTCCGTGTTCTCAACACAAGATGGTATGATGATTATTGTAATTTGTTTGGCTTGGGATAAAGAATTGTTTGATTACATGGTAAATGCTGGATTAGTAAGCTAATGATTTGGTGTGCGTTAGGAATTATTGCTGGGGTTTTATTTGGTATTATACCGGGTGCTGGTCCTTTTCTGGCGGTTGCAGTGTTTTATCCTTTCCTTGCATTCGTATCTCCGTTTGAAATATTATTATTTTATGTAGCACTTATTATCACATCAAATTACACTAATTCAGTTACAGGTATATTATATGGTATCCCTGGAGATGCGGCAGCTGTAACAACTGCACGTCATGGCCATAAGATGTTCTTGGAGGGTAAGGGTCACTATGCTGTTAGCAGTAATGCGGTGTCTAGTACATTGGGTTCCATATTCGCAATAGGTATATTCTTATTCTTTTTAGGTAACGTATTTGACCTCTTTAAATTTTATAATAGTACAATACAAGTTGCAATCATATTCATCGCAGTTTTATGTCTTGTGATTCTTTCTGAACAGTCCAAATGGAAATCGATATCCCTTTTTATATTAGGTGGTGTACTGGCTAAAATTGGATTTGATAATTTGACGTTTGAAACGTGGGGTACATTTGGTATTGATTATTTAACCCTCGGCATTCCTTTTAGTGCAGTAATGATTGGATTATATATTATACCAGAGATATTAAAATTTAAAGACAAAGAGTTTAAAGAAACAGAAAAAATATCCAAGTTTGGGTACGACATTAAAACGGTGCCTTCTACAATGATTGGTGCTTTTGTTGGATTTTGGTCTGGTCTAATCCCAGGTGTTACAAATATTTTGGGTAGTTACCTAAGCGCAAGTATGGTAAAGACTGATGTAAACAAAATAGCTGCAGCCGAGTCTGCCAATAATAGTGGTGCGTTAAGTTCTTTGTTACCCTTAATTATTTTAGGCATACCTATCGTAAGTTCTGAAGTATTAATATATTACCTTGTTCTTTCTCGAGGATTTACTTTTGATGTAGACAATCTCTATGTTTTTTCATCAATACTATATTACATACCATTTGTTTTAATAACATGTTTATTATTGTCTTGGTTGTGTTTTAATCAATTAGGTATGATAGCAAATCTAATAAAGAAATACAAAAATCTATTAACGATTGGTATAGTTTTATTCATATCAGCTATGAGCATATACATATATCCTATTAAAGAATGGATGGTTATATCTTTATTAATTATGAGCACTGTAGGATATTTTATTAGGAAGTGGGATACATTCCCAGTTCTTTACGGCTTCTTTTTAACAGATTTATTTTGGAATAACTTAATGAGAGTGATAGCGATATACACATGAGAAATCTTATCTTAGCATACGAACGTGGACACCACAGAATTAACGTGATGAAAAAAGCTTTAGAAAGTTTAGGTCAACCTGTAATTGTGGCTACTGATAACTTCGATAATATAAAAGGGCCGTT
>TARA_R110000782_G_C14818935_1_pt1 | contig 18805 bp, 25 predicted proteins | sample TARA_R110000782 | Tara Oceans TARA_R110000782 (sample SAMEA4397859) | marine metagenome | biome: Polar Biome; feature: [SRF] surface water layer (ENVO:00010504); material: water (ENVO:00002006), including particulate matter (ENVO:01000060) such as... | depth 5 m | reverse complement strand
GATTACCCCAATACAGGGGTCAATCTTGCATGCCGGTTCACAGCCACATTTCATGAAACCAGGCGACCGGATCGAGGTGGAGATTGAAAAGATCGGGCTGTTATCCAATCCGATCGTATAGAACCCTTTGCGGTATAACCGCTATTCCGGTTGCACAGTTGCAGAGCCCATACGTTTTGATATGGTTTCTGCGGCATCCAGCAACATTTTACGAAATTGTTTTCGCCGATCGCCTATGATAAAATCGCTGGGGCCGAGCAGCGTAAGCGTCGCGGCGATACGAAGGCTATAATCGAATACTGGCGCTGCAATCCCTGCAAAATTGCGATGATGTAGATCCGCAGTGGAGCCATAACCGTCGCGCCTGATCTTTTCCAGCCTTTCAGAAGTTATCTTGGCCGATGGATCTGCGTCGCTGGATGAACCTTTCTTGTCAGCAGTTTGCGCACTCAAGGCACGTTCGACTTCCAGCTTTGGCAAGTGTGCCAGAAAGACAAGACCTGTCGCGGTTGTAGCCAGTGGCAACACATAACCAAGGCGCACCGAAAAAGCGCCTTGCAGCGAACCATCAGCCTTGGAAACGATGCAGGGTCCTTGATCGCCCCACAACGATAGATAGACAGCACAGTCAGTATCATCACGAAGTTGCGTCAATACATCTGCTGCAAGTTCGACGACATCCAGTTGTCGAATAGCCGCAAGCCCAAGCTGAATAGCAAAATTTCCTAGGCCGTAATGACCTGTCTTAATGTCTTGATAGGCTACTTTTTCTCGTACAAAACTCACCAGGTAGAGATGGGCTTTACTCGGGGGCATTTCTGCGCGAGCGGCAATTTTTCGCAACGGTAAGGCGCCTTCTGCGGCCAACAGAACCCGCAAAACCCGGAAACCCACTTCGATCGACTGGACCCGGCGCTGAGAATGCTCCGCATTTTCCTTGACTGCTCTCACTTCAAGAAACCCTTGTGATTTAAACGAATCTTCTGCCGCATTGCCGATAGCATGTCTACCGGAATGCGCATCAAAGGCCATATACAATCACGAAACACAACAGCTATGCCAAGCAAAACACAAGGTGTCGCATGCTAACTTGCGGCAGCAAGCTTCCTTTTGTTCCATACCTCCAGGTTTTCATGCGCTTCAGAGGCCGCACTGGCTAGGAAACCCGGCTTTTCGGTCCGCGCCGCAACTTCCAAACGGAGTCCGTTAGGATCGAAGAAATAAATAGAACGCACAAAGCCGTGATCAACCAGCGGTGTAGTCTTCACACCATGTTCGGCCAAGCGTTGCTGCATCGCTTTCACGCTTTCAACAGAATCCGTTTCGATGGCAAAATGCTGAACCCAGTCGGGCGTATTTGGCGACGGTGCAGGCAGTTCATTGCCCCCCAGATCGAAGAAGGCAATATAAGAACCGTCTCCCATCTCAAAGAAAAAATGAACATAAGGCTGGTTTTCGCCAGTACTTGGTACAGACTCAGACAACATGCAATTAACCAGCGGAAGCTCTAATATATCCTCGTAAAAATGCCGCGTTTCTTCCGCATCGCGGCATGGATAAGCGAAATGGTATAAGCCTTTTAGTGGCGGTGCCTTAGTCATCACCATACTCCTTTCGATCGAGAATAGCACAGACATGCGATCGCCATGTCACCCCGAAAGGGGGACAACTCTGCTTCCCGCCTTGCTATTCCGATGGTAGCAAAGTGTTATGTCTCGCCATGACATCGACGAACCGCTGCAATGCCGCCGATTGGTCGCGACGACGCCAGGCAAGCAACACACCGAATTTCAATCCAAGGTCCTTGATCCGCACCAGTCTGATATTCTGTGCCAGAGGTGCTGGCTCTGCTGCTGTTACAAAACCAATTCCCATGCCCACTGCAACGAGACTGAACATGACGGAGTTAGTGGTACATTCCTGGACAATATTCGGCGCGCTACCGCTTTCCACGCAAGCAGACATCAGCCGATCATAATAAGCGGGTGATGTTTTGCGCGTCGGGCCCAACATCGGTTCATCCGCCAGTTCCGCCATGCTCACTGCATCGCGTGTGGAAAATGGATGTCCCGCATGAACGGCAAGCATAGTCTCGCCCACGCCGATCTGAGACGTCTGCAACAAATTGGCATCGCCGCTGTCCAGATGCGCATCATAAATGATGCCGACATCAAGTGTGCCTTCATTGAGCGCGATCACTTGCTGCATCGGACCTATGGAACGCAGATCCAGCGTGACGTCCGGCGCTGAGGCGCGAAAATTGAGCAATCCGTACGATATAAAATCGAACGCCGAGATAATTTCGCTCAGGCCGACACGGATGGTGCCGAGATGGCCGCTTGCAAGCCCTTTTGCTTGATCGACCGCGCGATCCACCTGGGATAATATTTTTTCTACTTCCTCCAAGAAAACACGCCCGGCATTAGATAACCGCACCCCCCTGGGAAGGCGCTCGAACAGCTCAACACCCAACTCCTGTTCAAGGTCACGTATCTGCCGAGTAAGCGCTGGCTGGGCTATGCGCAAAGCGATGGCGGCGCGCCCAAAGTGCTCTTCCCGTCCAATGGCCCGGAAATATCTTAGATGCCTTAGTTCCATACACGACCCATACTATTCTGTTATCAAAATCTCAAGAACAAAGAATTGGACTTATGAGTCCTATAACAACATTCTCCGCTCAGAAATGACAGTTGAGGAGATAGCGATGGAGACGGGGTGCCTTGAAGAACTGGACTTTGGAGAAATGTCTCGGTTAGATGTTCATGGCACCGATGTCGAAATGTTCATCGCAGGATCTGGCGCGCCTTTGCTATATTTGCACGGTATAGATGGCGTAGAAGGCGCAGCGACTTTTTTGAAGGCCCTGTCGCAAGACTTTACTGTATATGCGCCTTCGCATCCCGGTTTTGGAACATCTGCCCTACCACCGCACTTCGATCGTGTTGATGATCTGGGCTATTTTTATCTGGACATGCTGGATATATTATCCCTTGACCAGCCTATGATTGTCGGAAGTTCTTTTGGCGGCTGGGTTGCTGCCGAGATGCTTACAAAAGAAGGTAATCGCGCTTCCAAAATGGTGTTAGTCTCGCCATTTGGCCTTAAAGCTGCCCAGCGCCGCGAACAATATGTCGCAGACATCTTCATGATGTCAAGACAGGAACTTGGCGCCAACCTTCAGGTTAGTACGCCGCCTCTGGGTAGCGACTTCCCGACATTGACGGCCCTTCCCGAAGCGCGCTTGCGCAGACTTATGCGTAACGACGAAGCCATAAGCCACTATGCTTGGACGCCCTATATGAGCAATCCTAAGCTCCGCAATCGTCTTCACCGTATCCATTGCCCGAGCCTCATCGTCTGGGGCTCGGAAGACAGTCTGATCACGCCAGCTTATCGCGCAAACTTCACCGACGCTCTGCCCTCCGCCGAAATCAGCATTTTCGAAAATGCAGGCCATCGTGTGTACGCGGACAAGCCTGAAGAACTCGCGGCACAAACAGCTGTATTCGCAAACTAAAACAGAAAAAGCTCAGGAGACAAACATGATCATATGGCAGTTCAGCGAGCAGGCCTATTATCCTGCTTTTCAGGTGCCAGGCGCTATGCGCGTCACCTTGCCACAGCATCATTGCGACCCTGTCGAGGCTGGGCAGCTACTCAATCGCTATCTTGACGAATATATGCTGGCCGATGAGTTGGGACTCAACATCATGGTCAATGAACATCATGCTGCTGCAACCTGCATGTCCACATCTTGTTTGACAACACTGGCGATACTTGCGCGACAGACGAAGAAAGCCAGGCTGTTGGCCTTGGGTGTCCCGCTGGCCAATCGCTCAAATCCTCTTCGGGTCGCAGAAGAGATTGCAATGGTAGACTGCTTGTCAGGCGGACGGCTCGAAGTCGGTCTGGTCAAGGGCGCTGCCTATGAATTGTTCATGTCCAACCGGCAACCTACCGGCTTCATGGACAGATTCTGGGAAGCGCATGATCTGATTCTTGAGGCGCTCGGAAATGAAGGTGACAATTTTTCTTGGGACGGCGAGCATTTCCATTACCGGACGGCGAGCTTATGGCCCCGACCGATCCAACAACCGCATCCCCCTATGTGGATGACCGCATCCAGCGCTTCGAGCGCAAAGGTATATGGCAAAATGGGCTATACATGCGCGACATTTCTGTCCGGCGCAGTCGCACGTGCGGTTTTCGCTGGCTATCGCGAAGCCTATTTCGAGGAGTTCGGTAAGCAACCCGGCGACGACAAGCTTGCTTATCTTGCCGTTGTTGCCTGTGCCAACGATCGTGAGACCGCATTTAAACGAGCCGCAAGCATGCAAAGCTATTTCACAACGGCAGCACGCCTGGATCCACAATTTCGCAATCCACTAGGTTTCAACCCGGTGGAAGCGAATGTCCGGATGCTTCAGTCGGACCCTTCAGCCATGCGCCCTCGCATGCGCAACGGAAAACCGTTGCCCGTTGACGGAACGATTGAGGAATACATGGATGCCGGCTTAATGTTCGTGGGAACGCCGGACGATGTCTACGAACAAATTGCTCGGTTCCACGAAGAAACGGGGGGCTTTGGCAATCTGCTGATGATGGGACAGGCTGGAGAACTCGGGCATGAAGATACGGTCGACAATCTGACGCTCATAGCGCGGGAAGTGGCGCCGCGGCTAGCTGAGCTGACATCAATCCCGTTAGAGGTCCGATACGAAAACGTAGGCTGACCCTGTAAATGCTTCCAGCGCCATAACCAGAGCAAAGACCGCTGGAGGGACATAAAGAGGAGAAGATCGGACATGAAAAAAGACGAAGCTTATGAACGTGGTCGCGCTATGCGGTTCGACATGTTTGGGGAACCTGGCGTTGTTGGCATCGATCAGACTGACGATTTTCAAGAACCCTTGCAGGATATGGTCACGCGGCTGTGTTTCGGCGATGTATGGAGCCGCCCAGGACTGGACCGCAAAACCCGAAGCATGCTCACCATAGCACTCATCATCGGTCAATCACGGCCTGACCAGCTCAAGAATCATATCAAGGGTGCAATCGCCAACGGTGTCTCGAAAGAGGAAATCCGTGAGATATTGGTCCACGCGACGATCTATGTGGGTCTGCCCGCCACGTCTGATAGCTGGCGTCACGCGCGCGAAGCGTTGATCGATGCAGGCGCGTATTGACTTGAGGAAGTAGCGCTATGAGCGAAGTCAATATCGCGACGCAAAAGAAAACATCTTTGGCCGAAGAAATGCGACAGGGGTTACGCCGTCTTGGCAAAGCCGTTGTCGTTGTGACGGCATGGCATGAGAACAAGCGTTGGGCAATGACCGCGACTGCCGTAAGCGAACTGAGCATGGCCCCACCGTCGCTTCTGGCGTGCATCAACAAGAGCGCAAGCCTGTATCTGCCGCTAACCGCTGGTGCCAATTTTTGTATTAATATCTTGCAAGCCGAACAAGAAGCTATCGCTAGTAATTGTTTCGGCGCGACCAAGGGCGAAGACCGCTTCAGCGAGGGCTCCTGGGAGTCCGCAGCATGCAGCACCCCCTATCTGCGTGAGGCACAAGCGAGCTTCATCTGCGAATATGAGAAACATGTGGAATATGGGACCCACGCAATCGTCATCGGCGCTGTTAAAGAGGTTCATCTTTATGGCGATGTCGCCCCGTTAATCTATCTCGATGGCCGTTTTACTAGAGCTGTTGCAGCGTAGTGAAGGTCAGGTTTGTATCACATCATACAGACTGTGGATTGCGTCTGTCGCTTCATTAGAGCGGGCAGCGTGAAATCTGAATCACCCCGCCCACTCCAAGTTTTTGTTGTCGCATCGTATAAAACCGAACCTAGGGCTCTGACACTAACCTACACCGTGTCAGTCAGAGTCCGCATCTACGATATTCTTGAGCTTGCGCGCCGCCGAAACGGCAACCGGCCAGCCCGCGTAAAAGGCGATATGGGCTATCGCCTCGCCAAGCTCTTCGACGCTTAATCCGTTCTCCATGCCCAGTTGCATATGCCCCTGTGCCTGATCCCGGTTTAGCGCTATCAGGCAAGTGATGGTGATAAGGCTACGGTCACGCTTTGAAAGCTGCTCTCGCTCCCATATCTTATTGTACAGGATATCTTCGGTCAGCTCATTGAGCAACGGTGCAACTGACGCGAGTTCCTTGCCGCGTCCCCCTGATGGCCTTTTCATAGTTTTCTCTTAACTCTGCTATCAGGATGCTCTGTTCGATAGGGTGCAAAATTCTTGGAAGCGGACGAAATCGCTGCCCGCATCATGCCTATATCGGACAACCATGCAATGTATTTGACCCCCCGCCCGACATAATGTTCGAGCTGTTCTGTGCTACCCACGACGGTGCCGATGTGTTTACGCCCCGCAGCGACGTCGATCACCCTGTCTATTGCCGCCACAACATCGGGATGCTTGGCATTACCGGGGTGTCCCAATGACTGGCTGAGGTCACCCGGCCCAATGAACAACACGTCAAGATCTTCAATTTCGCACAAGGCATCGATTTCCTCGACCATCTCCTTGTTCTCAATGTGCACGCTGATGAGTGTGTCGCGATTGGCCCGTTCTTCGTAATCCTCCCCTGAAAGTCCATAGCCGGCAGCGCGACATGCACGCGCAGACCCTCGCTCGCCTTTTGGCCAATATTTGGAATGACGAATTACTTCGCGAACCTGTTCAGCGCTCTTGAGGGACGGCACCTGAATCCCGGTAGCGCCGCTGTCAAGCACATGCAGGATATTGGCTTCCAGCGCGTCAGGCGTACGCACGACGCTGCTCATGTCCATCAGCTCACAGGTGCGAATGATATTTTCAATTCCTTCATGTGTATAGCAGCCATGCTCAGCATCTATGATAACAAAATCAAAACCGCAAAGCCCGAATAACTCTACCAGCGGCGGCGAATCCAGCTTGAAAAAGCTACCAAATACGACTTCACCAGCCTCAAGCTTGCGTTTAATTTTTGCGTTGAGCATTCTGTGTCCTAAGCATGTGATTGATAATGTTAGTTGCTATTTACATATTGCATTCAGAATGGCATAATATTTCCATCAAGCCAAGCATTGATATCGCGCCGTTCACATTACGGCCGATGCTATCTGGAATGCAGTGACAGGAGAAGACGTGCAACGCGGTATTGATCGCTTTCTGACAGCCGATGTCGTAATTGAAGACACCGCCGTCGCGGCAATGGAGCTATGGTTCTGATTATGGTCGATGAACCAAAACTCGCCGATGGCATCAGCGAGTATATTGCGGCGTTCCGATCTATCAATGCGAGCGGAGCCGAGTCAATGAATGGCGTGCGCCTGCGTTCAGACCTGAATGCCAACGTCCTCGCCTACCCTTGTCCGGAAGGCATGACGATCAACAACAGTTTCGTAATACGCGACGAAGGCGAGACAGCAGTAAGAATGTATCGCCCTGCCGGTGCAATGCAGCCCAACGCAGCCATCGTCTATTTTCATGGCGGTGGTTTTACACAGGGTAGCATCGAAACATTTGAGCCGCTGGCCGTGGCATTGGCAGAAGCAAGCGGCGTGACTGTCATCAGCGTTCAATACAGTCGGCTGCCACAAGCAACGCCTCGTTCGATGATCGAAGAAAGCTACGCCGCGTTGTGCTGGGTCGCAGAAATGGCTGAGTTGCTGTCGGTCGATCCTGCCAGGATCGCGGTAGCCGGAGACAGCGCTGGCGCCTTCATTGCGACGTTGCTGACCGTCATGGCGCGCGATCGGAATGGGCCGGCAATCGCTTGTCAGCTCTTATGTTATGGTGTGTTCGATATAGATGAAACGCGCAGCTATTATGATACAGCGCGCGACCCGGTGCTGATGCGGCCTATTATCGAAGCGATGGTCAAAACCTATCGGTCCTGCGATGTGCGCGATCCGTTCAGCTATGGTGCGCCATTGCACATCGATGACCTCCGCGTCCTGCCCCCTGCTATCTTCATCGAGGCAGAACATGATTCTGTGCTGGAAGAGGGGCTGGAATATGCCGAGTTGCTTCGTACCGCAGGCAATGATGTCAGCATCCGTGTCGCGCCGGGTATGATTCATGGTTTCTTGCGCGCGGTTCGTTTCTCTCCGCCCGCGCGCGATGAAATGCGCCGCATCGGAACGGCTCTACAACCCTATCTGCAATCTTAAGGAAATCCAGCATGGCACTCAAAACCAATGATCCGGCATTTCAGGCCGGACGCGAAATGCGCAAGGCGCTATTTGGCGAAGCAAGCGTCGAGCGTCTAGATGCGGCCGATGATTTTCACGAGCCGTTGGAAAATTATGTAACCTCCGCCTGCTTTGGCGAAACATGGACGCGCGAAGGGCTTACATTGCGCGAACGCAGTCTCATCACTATGGCAATCTGCGCCGCGCTCAACCGCCACATTCCGCTGAAACGCCTGGTCAAATGCGCCGTCGCCAATGGTGCGACCAAAGAAGACATCCGCGAGACATTGCTACAGACAACACTTTATATCGGTGTTGCGGGTGGTGTTGAAAGTTGGGGATTGGCGGCCGAAGCACTCAGAGAGATCGACGCCTATTAATGCCTAGAGTGATTTCAAGTGAAATGGAACATTTCACGGCTTGGAAATCGCGGTAAAACAACAGGATAGACCACGATTTTGATTCAATCAAAATTGAACAGGGTCTAAGGGGCGGCAGTCGTCAATCCTGCCGCTTCAACCCCTGCCGTTCCACATGCAGCATCGTCTTCGGATTTCGCGCCTGAAATCCCTACACCGCCCAGCAACACGCCGTTCTTGGTATAGATCGGGACACCGCCTCGAATGGTAGCAACATTGGGCATATTGACTGGTGGGCTAAGCGAGGCGAATGCCCCGGTTGACCTGCCATATTTGGACGATGACTTGGCCTTCCACTGCGCCACTTCGCCGACGCCAGGCTTTACGCCATCCATATGCGCATACGTCACCAACATCCCGTGAGCATCCATTACAGCAATGACGATTTGCAAATCATGCTCCGAGGCCCATTTGAGGCATGTCTCGCGGATTGTCTCGGCAGACGAATAGTCGAGCGCAGGTTTTGCCGTCTGCGCGTAAGTTCCGGTGGATAATGTGCCCGCGATAGCTAACCCGGCCAATATTCTGTGAACTTTCATGTCATGCTTCTCCACTCTGGATTGCTGGGCTTCTCCGCGCTCTATTATTGGCGGTTATTTAATGGCTTCGAGATAATCCATTATGTCTTTGAGCTTGCCAGCATCAGCGACCCCCGGAACAATCATCTTTGTCCCTGGAACAACACCTCTCGGATCGGCAAGATAGGCAGCCAACTTGGCGCGTGTCCATACGATGCCGGAATCCGCCATTGCCGGGGAATAGGAATAGCCTGCCTTGGCTCCCGCCTTACTGCTATAAACCCCATGCAAATTGGGGCCGATGCCAGATGCATCGCCTGCTTTCACGGTATGGCAGATCGCACATTGAGCAAATGCTGCGGGCGGGGCTGGGGGAACTATCGGCTTCCCGGCAGTAGACGCTGAAACCAATTGAGGCGCTCCGACAGCCTTCGGCGCAATCATTTGCGTCGTCTGTGGCTTGATTTCATCACTGAACACCTCATCGGTGCTTGCAGACGATCCATTGGATTCCAGAGATAATGATGCTGCAACTTCGTTTTCCGGATCTGCCAATGTTGCTTCAGTTATAATGTTATCCGAAGCAATGTCGCGATCCCCATACACAACATTATTTTCACTGTTTCCATCGCACCCGGCCAATATAAAAATCGCAAAAACTGCTGCTATGGCGGTATGCGGATATTGCATTTTGATCACTTCCAGCGCCTTTCCCCGTCTCCATCGCTCCCAAGCCGGAAAACGGATCCAACGAAGCGACCGTAATTGAACGGTTGAGGCTCGCCATTCGGACCGAACTGTATGCCGTGAAGGGGGCTCGATACTGGAGCGTTTATCAGGCCACCAAATGTCATCTTCGAGAAAGTTGCAAAATCGGCAATCTGCTGCAGCGTATCAACATCCCTCAGGATTGATGAAACAGCCTCAACCGGAGCTCTTTCTTCCTCATCGACTGGCTGCGCCCGGGCTGCTGACGACGAACCAACCGAAGCTAATGCGATTATAAAAGCCCTTGCCCCAGCATAAAATGCCGATACTTTCACGCCACGCAAACACCCTAACCCACTTTCCATAAAGCCGCCCTCTTCAATGTTCGAACTGCTCAATCGAACTGCGATCCCGCCGCTCAACGTGTAAAATTTTGCGTTTCCCAGCTGGTCGGTGCTCGCGCCAATTATTATGATATAACGAACACTGATTGTTTATGACATATAAAATGGTTGGCACAACCAAAAAATATGTTAATTGAGAATTACGTTTGTTATAAATGAAAAATCGGAAAAGCTCGCTCTCGGGCCACGCTAACAAGAGGATGAGGGATTGACTGGACAACCTGAAACAGCCCAGTGGCCACCGCGAACAATGAGCCCTTATCAATACGCGGTCATTGCGTTGTGTTGCATGGCCAATATTTCAGACGGGTTTGATGTGGTGTCCCTTGCACTAGTCGCTCCCGTACTCACCGATGAATGGGGAATAACGCCACAAATTCTGGGGGCATTATTCAGCGCTGCTGCGGTCGGATTAACCATCGGCGCATTTCTGATTGCGCCCTTGGCCGACAAGATCGGCAGACGTCCTGTAATGTTGGGCGCCATGGGCACATTGGCATTTACAGTGCTGGCCACCGCATTTACCACAACGGTCACCCAGATCCTCATCTTGCGCTTCATCACGGGGATAGGTCTTGGAACTCTCGTTGTCTGCCTGAATACATGCATCGCGGAGTTCGCATCTGATAAAGCCCGGAATCTTTCACTCGCCATTATGCACACTGGCTTCACGATAGGAATGATGCTCGGTGGCGCCATTGCTGCGCTATTGCTGGAAACGGTCGGATGGCGCTCCATTTTTATCGCAGCAGGTATTCTCGATGTGGTTGCGTTTGTACTCAGCGTGTTCCTCCTAGTCGAATCGCCGCATTTTCTGATGATTCGTCGTAAAAAGGGTGACCTGTCCCGCCTGAACAAAATTCACGCCAGAATGAAAATGCCAATACTGACCGCATTTCCTCCTGCGATAAAAGGAAGCAAGACCAAGATTTCTACTTTTAATGCATTGCTGGGGCCTGGGGTGAGAAAGCTGACGATCTTGATATGGATCACTGCCATCACATACGCTATTGTTGGCTATTTCCAGCTCAATTGGAAGCCGACGATCTTGGCAAATGCAGGACTTAGCCCCAGTCTGGCTGCATCTGCGGTCATTATTACCGGAGTCTTCGGTACGCTGGGGCATCTTATTATTGGCGGCCTTGCCCGGCGTGTCGGCGAGAGTAAGATAACGGCGATCTTTTTTGCATGCGCTGCTGTGAGCCTCATAATATTCGGGGTGCAGCCGCCAAACCCGATCGGCTTGCTTGTCATGGCGGGCGTTGTAACGTTCTTCGTGGTGGGCGCATATACTGGTCTATTTCTGGTCGCTGTCATCATATATCCTCCCAATGCTAAAAATGCAGGCGTCGGCTTCATTGTCGGGTTTGGGCGCGTCGGTGCCATTGCAGGCCCTATGATCGGTGGCTTGCTGCTTGGTGCGGGGCTAGACCGGATGGGTACCTATTTCGTATTTTCGGCAATAGCCATTATCCCTGCAGTCACCATGTTCCTTGCAACAAAAATTACGGAACGACGCGTCGCCCAGCCATTGCCTGCGGAGTGATCATGCCTAATATCCGACCGCGTCTGTTTAACACCCGTGCGTATTTTGATACCAGCGATCCCAAGCGCCGCCCCGCTGGCGTATGTGGCACAGGGGAAGAAGGCAAAGGCGCCGTCAACAATGCCAAACAGCCAATGGCAAGGTGGACAGCCACATGACCGAAGCTTTTGTCGAGCCACCGATCATCGACACCCATTGCCATGCATTTGTGAAATCGATGCCCTTTACCGACACGGCGTGGACGCGACCTGACTATGAATATCCGGTGGAAGCCTATCTCGAAGAACTGGATACACATGGCGTAGCCTTTGGCGTCGTGACGGCCGCTAGTCTCTATGGCGATTATAACGACTATACGCTCTCTATTCTGGCGAAACACAAGCGTCTGCGTGCGACAGTGATGTTGGATCCTGATACCGGACCTGCGGAACTCGCCATCCTCAGGCAACAAGGTGTCTGCGGCGTCCGGTTCCAGATCTCACCGCGGGACTCGTTGCCGAATCTCGAAGGCTATCAATTTCGGCGGTTCATACGGCGACTTGTCGATGCTGGCATGCATATCGAGCTTAATCTTAATGGGGCACAGCTCGCGCAGATGATCCCTGCCCTGGAGCATCAAGGGATTAACATCGTCGTGGACCATTTCGGGTTGCTGCGCAGCGAAAACGGGATGGAAGGCGAGGGGTTCCTCGCCACGCTCAAAGCAATAGACAAGGGTCGGACATGGGTGAAAATCTCCGCTGGTTTTCGGCTACCGCAAGAAAGTCTGGAATCATATGCCCAGCGACTGCTGGACGTTGCTGGGCCAGAGCGCCTATTCTGGGGAAGTGATGCCCCCTTTGTCGGACAGGAAGGAAAGATGAGCTACGGGCAAACGCTCGAAACCTATTATCGTATCATTCCCGATGCACGGATCAGGCGCCAGATATCCGACGCGGCGCTGCGCTTCTATTTTTTCTAGCTATTTTTTCTAACGGGGCACCGCGACGAACGGCATGTTTCAAGCCGCTATTGTTGGTGCTGCACTGATGATGTGCGCCTGTGTGTATTCGTGAAATCCTTCAAGTCCGGCTTCACCACCAATGCCAGAACTTTTAGCACCGCGGAAAGGGATGCTCGGGTCAAGTGCCTGAAGCTGGTTGATCCAGACGGTACCCGTGTTAATCCGCCGGGCGACCTCGAATGCACGCTCGACATCATTGCTCCAGACCGTGCCTGCCAAACCATATTCACTGTCGTTCACGCGCTGAAGAAGCTCTTCAACATCACTATATTTCAGGACCGGCAAAACCGGACCGAACTGTTCCTGACGGACAAGCGGCGCATCATCAGCAATGTCGCGTACAATCGTCGGCGAAATGAAATAGCCGGCTCGGTTGAGCGGCTCACCGCCCGCGATGATATTACCGCGACCTTTGCTGTCCTCGATCAAAGCCGAAACTTTTTCAAATTGTTGTCGGTTCTGCACGGGGCCAATCTGTGCGCCCTGATTGGCACCATCGTCAACGACAGCTTCCTTCGCGAGCCGCGCCAGCTCTTCGCAGAACACATCATACATCGTTTCGGGCACATAGACGCGCTTGATTGCAAAGCAAATTTGGCCGGCATTACGCATCGAACCCTGGAAAACTTTCTGCGCCACCTGCACCGGGTCGACATCGTCCAGCACTATGCTAGCGTCGTTTCCACCGAGTTCCAGGGTCACGCGCTTCAGCCCACCGGCAGATGATTGCAGCACCTTTTTACCTGTTTCTGTCGAGCCGGTAAAAGTGACCTTGGCCACATCCGGATGAGAGGTAAGCGCTGCACCCAGTTCATTCTCGTCACATAGGATGTTGAACACCCCGGGCGGTAATATTGACTGGCAGATTTCAGCAAACAAGAGCGAGGTCAGCGGCGTGGTAGGCGCAGGTTTGCTGATCATCGTATTGCCTGTGACCAATGCTGGGGCGAATTTGTTGGCCAACAGAATCAGCGGGAAATTCCAGGGAGTAATCGCAGCCACGACACCCAAAGGCGTACGATGCTCGATCACCTTTTTCTGATGGCTTTCGCTCAGAACTTGTGTTTCCAGGCGCATTTTTGCAACGGTACGCAACACGTTTACGGTGCCCATAACTTCGCCATTCGCCTGATCCAGTGGCTTGCCCTGTTCCCGTGTCAAAAGAGCAGCGAACTCTTTGACACGCAGTTCCACTGCGTCAGCAACCTGCTCGACCAGACTGGCTCGTTCCTCAATCGGCATGGCTGCCCATGACGGGAAAGCGCGCTTGGCGGCAGCTACCGCTTGATCCAGCATCGCCCTGTCTGCCTTGGGGCATTGGGCAAAAACCTCACCTGTGGCTGGGTTCACGACATCAAAACTGGTAAAACCGGACTGCATAACCCCATCGATCAGCAATTTATATTCTCTGTCCATGGTCATTCCTCAAAACTGGGAAATATTATGCGGTCTGGGCTTGGCGCGCTGAAGACATTGGTGCTGCCGCATCGTCCAGACTTAGTAATTTTGCAGCGTTACCGCCTATCATCAGCCGGATATCATCATCCTTGTAATCCAGGTCAATCAACATCTGAATGACGTACCGCAAGCCCTCGACCGGCGTTGGATTGCCGACCTGTCCGAGATCCGACCCGAGTATCGTATTCGGCACGCCACCTGCCTCAATAACGGCTTTCAGGCCGTCTGCGGTATAGTTTTTGCCCTGAACTCCGGCCCACATGCAGCAGCTATGCTCCAGATAGGCACCCATTTTCGCAAGTTCAGCCATATCGGCATCACTGCATCCAATGAGGAAGGTCGGGTGATTAACAAGAAGGCGCGTAATACCGCGTGCCTTCGCTTCGTTGAATAACGGCCATATCTCGCTAATATGCAAGTGTCCGGCCGACAGCACTGCATCATATTCGGCGATCTGATCAAGGATGACTTTCACTTCATCCTTCAGCGCGCCACGCTCATCGAGTACTGTCAGCATAGTTGGTGCTAACATTGTATCTTTGGTCGGCAAGAACTGCTTGCGATGCGAGTGACGAATATGGTTAGCCGCAGAAAATGTGGGCATCCATACTAATCGCGCGCCCAACTTGAAACCATGCTCAACCGCATAAGGGTTAAAACCACCGGTCGTGTTATTGAGTGGCACGCCAGTGAGCAATTTCACCTTGCCCGGCATTATCTCATCCAGCAATGCTGCCACGGGTGTAACAGAATAATAATGATCTTTGAACAGGATCGCCCGGAGCCCGGCCGCCTCGCCTTCCTTGATCGCTTCGACATGGTTCAGTCTGCGTGGCATAACCGACGGGCCGCTATGACAATGGAGGTCGATCGCGCCTTTAAGCAGCGTATTTATTCTATCAGACATCTTGCCTCTCCTTGTTACTCCGCTTTGTCCGGCATCGGGTATTCATCGGCATTGAGCACCCATCCCGGCTTCCGTGAAAAATCCCGGCGCGGCGGAGAAAATGCATCAAGCAGGCGGTTAAGGCCCTCTGACATGCCTTGCGATGTATGGGTCGCAGGGGGCGGAATAACGGCAACAGAAGGCGCAGCGCAACGGGCATGCTCGTCTTCCCGCCACTGCGTACCATCACTAATCCATGGCCACCGAAGATGGTGTATATAATCGCCGTCCAATGCAATGGAATATTGCTCAAAGTCATCGTGATGATGCGGCGATAGATTTTCGGATGCTCGCGGCCCAACACGGCCATCTCCAAAATTCACCATGATTGTCGAACCTCGATATAACCGCCCAAACCTCCCCTCTTCGGGGGCCACGCTGCCGGAATAGACGCGTACCTTCCGGCCACCGACCGGGTCAGGCCACGCCTCGAACGGTGCAACATTTGGATCGTCTTGCGCATAGGTTGCAGCATTTGAACATAGCGCAACCAGATCAGCCGAGCGCGTCGTAAAGAGGCGCAACATACGTCCTGCCTTCTTTACAATCACCTTGCTCGCGCCTGCTGGAACGAACGCCACGCTCTTGCCCGACGCAATAACCGTGCCTGTATCGATGATAATGTCCACTTCAGCGCCTTCATCGGGCAAGACAACCGCATATTCATCAACCTGGTCAGTGCGTTCAAATTCCGCACCTTCCTTTACCTCGCTATAGGCAACCAGCATAGTTTGACCACGCACGAACCATGTGTCGGCAGATGCTGTCCTTTCCTGCGGAGACTTTTCATAGAAGCGAGCATAGCTGGCTCCCATGAACTGAGTTGGCGCAGACTTATTCTGCTCAGGCGCCAAGGTCGTCCTCAAATCATTGCGTCCGTACATTAGCTCTCCTCAATATAATTCTGTCAATGAACGGATTATGCCGCATTTTATGGCCATCCTAGTCCCCTGACCCGATTCAGGTCTAATTACTTTTCGGTGGCCCCTTCATAACCACGAGGTATCAATGAGGTAATCATCGATACAATAAGCATCGAAGCTGAACCACCACCAGAAGAAGGTGGGAGGAGGGTAGACGGGCCAGTTACCAACCATGAACCAGGGTTGTCCAAGCTCGCTCTAATAGGCCAGTGCATGGGCGGTCCACTGCGTCGCCGACAGATGCCGGCTAGCACCAGCGCGAACACCGCGATAATCTGGCCCCATGATATCTTCGTTCCGGGCATGATGTTCTCCTTGAATTTGAGGAAGAACAGGGGAGCTCAGCTTTCGCGATCAAGGGGTGTCATGCGCAAAGCGCAGGTTGGCGCAGAGATACAGGGTATGGCGTAGGAGGATTCCCGGACAATTAGATTTGACGCCGCCTTAAATGGGATATACATATGGCATATCCAAATGAGGTACGGCCCTATGAACAAGCCCGCGCATACATCACTGTTTCGCTCGAACCGTTCGCAGGCGGTGCGGCTGCCCAAGGATGTCGCCTTTCCTGAAGGCGTCAAAGACGTGTGTGTGGTTCGCGAAGGCAAGCGCCGGATCATTCTACCCGCCGAGGCGATATGGGATGATTTTTTCGATATGCCGGGTATCGATCTGCCAGAGCGGGATCAACCGCAAGCACAGGTGCGTGACAGTTTATGATGCTGCGCTACCTGCTCGACACCAACTTGTGCATACGCGTATTGCGCGATCGCCCGAAAGGCTTGCGCGAGCTGTTCAACGAGCGTGCGGAAAGTCTATGTATATCGACAATCGTCCTGACCGAGTTGCTTCATGGCGCGGCCAAATCCTTGCGGCCCGAGCATAATCGGCACGAGGTGGAGCGGTTCGCAGCCCGGCTTGAGGTTCTTGCCTTTGACTCCGAAGCCGCCGACCATGCTGCCGATATTCGTGCAGTGCTCGAACGGGCGGGGCAGGTGATCGGGGGCTATGATCTGCTGATTGCTGGCCATGCCCGCAGTCGCGGCCTGATCGTCGTGACGGGCAATTTACGGGAGTTTGAGCGGATCGACGGCTTGCGCTGTGAGGACTGGGAGGCAGTAGCTGGGTAGCAACTGTGTCTATCTAGCGGGCATTTGATGGTGCGGTTCTGATGTGAACCGCTGGGGATCTTTTGTCCAGCATTTGCAGATATATTCGTAGGGTGTGAGGCCCTTGAGTGTTGATTGTCGCTGAGAGTTGACCCGGGGTTTTCACTGAGAAGTGACCCGTCTCGGATATATGTTTCGGTTACGTCATGTGGGTCAAGATGATGTTTTCTCCTTTCCGGTCGTCGCCTGCTGGGCTGAGCTGTTTTTGAAGCGGAAGCTGTCGTTTCCGGTTTCGAGGATGTGGCAGTGATGGGTGAGCCGATCGAGGAGAGCGGTGGTCATTTTGGCATCGCCGAACACGCTGGCCCATTCGCTGAAGCTGAGGTTGGTGGTGATGACGACGCTGGTGCGCTCGTAGAGTTTGCTGAGCAGATGGAACAGCAATGCGCCGCCTGAGGCGCTGAACGGCAGATAGCCCAGCTCATCGAGGATCACGAGATCGGAGTGGACAAGCCGGTTGGCGATCTGTCCGGCCCTGCCTTGCCCCTTTTCCTGTTCGAGGGCACAGCAGAACGCGATGAGGCCGGCGCATCTTCATCTTGTCCGCTGGGATCGACCAAATCGCACGAAGAGGTGCGGTGACAACCGAAGCGCAATCGCGGTGATTTTGTGTCCGGTATAACCATCGATTGCCCGCAACAGAGCACCAGCTTCCTTGGGCGTAGTAATTGCCGCAAGGGGCTGGACCTTGGGCGCGATGAGAGCTCCACGCAGGTCTGAAGCAACGTCGCGGTCAGCGCGAGCGGTAGCAATGGCATAAGCAATGGCATAGCGAAAAACGCGGCTGAGTACGCTACGCATACGCCGCGCGCTTTCATATCTTCCTGTCGCTTCTAGCTTGCGCAGAACGGCGAGAACTTCTTGCGGCGAGATTTTGGCGATCGGCAGATTTCCGATCATCGGATAGGCCATGCAGAGCAGCCAGCGATTCTTGTCGAGAGTAACCGGTGCTCGGCCTTCACGCTCGCTTTTGGCCACCCATTCTTCGGCAATCGTCTTGAAGGTGTTGCCGGCAGCGATTTGCTTCCGTGCCTCGTCTCGACGAGTGCGTGCTTCCGCCAGACTGACTGGCCACGCCTTGATGTGGAAAGTCTTTTGGCGGCCGAGGTAGCGGTAGCTCAATCGCCACAGTTTTGAGCCGTTAGGTTGAAAGCTCAGGTGCAAGCCTTGAGAATCAGAGAGATTATAGAGCTTCGCCGATGGTTTGGCTGAAGCGATCTGGATATGAGTCAGCATGTTGTTGGTCCCAGCTAGCCAGACCGTTTCAGGACCAACAAAAACACCAACAAATGTGTTGGTCTTGTGCTGGATTTCCCCGGAACGGCCCGGACGGTTGCCGGCGATTCTGACTAAAAAAATGCTGAAAAACCAGCTGCTTACTGGACGTTTCCGGACGTTGCCGGAAAGGTCTCTGGTGCCCAGAAGAAGCACGTTCGAGTCCCTCATAGGGACTCATGCTGACCGCCGCGTATGTCAATCGGCATTGAAGTTTGACCCCCTATCGGCATCCAATAT
>TARA_R110000782_G_scaffold193068_2_pt1 | contig 18882 bp, 17 predicted proteins | sample TARA_R110000782 | Tara Oceans TARA_R110000782 (sample SAMEA4397859) | marine metagenome | biome: Polar Biome; feature: [SRF] surface water layer (ENVO:00010504); material: water (ENVO:00002006), including particulate matter (ENVO:01000060) such as... | depth 5 m | reverse complement strand
GGCCCCGCCGTTGCCTCCGGGAAAAACAAGTGTGCCGACCGATGACAGATTGCCAGCCTGACCAGCCACCGCATTAGCCCCGCTGGAAACTGCACCTGCACCACCTTGAGCCGCAATACCAACAACAACTGTGACCGCCACCCCTGATGTGACTTTGTAGGGTATTCGGTATGCACACATTCCACCGCTTCCAGCGGCCCCGCCACCACCACCGCCAGCCCCGGAATTCCAGTCACCGCCACCGCCACCACCACCACCACCGCCACCAGTTACCCAGCATTGGTTAATATTCAGGGGAGGAGTCCATGTCCCGTCAACCAGAAACACTTCCGACTGGATGACAGCACTGCCAAAAAAGTCCGTTAAATTGCTCATACTAAAATCCAGCCCTTGTCAGTTGTGAATTGGAGGGTAGAAGAAAACAAGTCAATGTCACATATCAAATCTTGCTCAAGGTTCATAATTTTATTGCCCCCGCGCCCCATTGTCATGTTGAAAGTTGCAAAAGAAGACCCGTAATCAACAAACCCTATCTGATCGCCCTTCACCGGGCTTGCTGGAAGCGTCATAGTAAACACGCCGCCAGATGTATCGCACAGGTAGCCGCGACCTACATCAGCGGTAAAGTTTGCAACAACAGGTGTGCTTTCGGGCCACAGATCAGAGCGCATTGGCCTCCAGTTGACCGCGCTTGTATCAGGCTGATTGTTTAAATTGGCCGCTGTTAAAGAAATCCATGTGCGGCTGGAGTACAGCACAACATCGCCAATATTGTATCCATAGCTAGTATTGTAGATGTTAAGAAATTGTATCTTCATCCACGATGCTTTTCCGACAAGGGCAGTAGGGTCTTTGTTTAAATTTGGCGATATAATGGACAGGTAATAAAAACCGTCTGAGGCAGTCACAATATCATTTAGCCCGTAGCCAACAGTTGCCGACCACTCAGAAAAAGCGTCATCCACAAAAGCCGTACCTACTGGGTCAGTCTCACTAATCTGAGCATGGGAACCGTCCTGTAATACTGCTTTTGCCAGCCCGGTAAAAAATATATCAGGCTGTCGTCCTGCCGCTGTTAACCTGACAGGCTGAGTATTCGCTATTGTCTGCGCTAAGTCCGAATAAGTTGTTTTGTCGGTAGTCGTACCCTGCTCATAAAAATACAGATACCCGGACGATAGCGGATCACCAACATTGTCAAAATACTGTGTTCCTATACTTCCAAATCTAGCCATTTTCCTGTTCCTGTTTTGATGTTATCTGCATTTATTCTTGCAGTTGTTCTTTAGCATTCTGCGATCCCGCCACAGCCATAGTGGTGGCAAGCTGCATAATTCGGCTTTCTGCTTTTGATCCTTTTTTCGTATTTGATAATTTTAACATCAACGTTCTGAAGGCTTTACTCTCGTAAGTTTTAATCAATGCAGATGCTGTAGCGATAAAAGCGGTTGTAACTCCTGCGTCAGCACCAGCTGCGACAACAGCTGCCCCCGCAGCGTATGGGGCAAGCTGTTCTCCTGTTCTGGGAGAAGATGTGCCTTGCTGCGCCCGGCGAGTGCTATTAAGCAGGCGAGTAAACCCATCAAGTTGCGCCCTTGCTTCCCCATCAAAAAATACCCGAATAGCTTGCTGGCGATTTGGGCGATTTAGTGCTGTAGCAAACGCATCAGGGTTAGGCATCTCGTCAACTTGGAAAAACTTGCTATCCTTTAGTGCATCTTGAATGATAAACTTTTGAGCAGCTACCCTGCCCTCTGGCCCCATGCTTTTAGCTATTCGCCTAAGTTGGCTAACCTTCCCGCCTTTAATAAAAGGCTCAAGAATTTCTGGCGTAGCATCTCCTTTCATTAGTACACGCTTTAGCTCTGTATCCTTTGCCCTGCCATAAGCCTCTGCAAAGTCCCGGTTAGATTTAATCCAATCAACCGCCGCGCCCCTGTCATTTGCTACAGCAAACGCTTTAAGATCGTCATCAATCGCTGACTTCACTTGCTGTAGTGAGCCTGCTGTGCGAGCATCTTCTGCTTTCTGCAAAGCCTTTAAGTCGGAAATAACCTCTGTCCGTATGTCTTTTACCAGAGAGAAGTCGCCGCCCTCTAAGGCGCTGCGCGTGTTCTCAAGATTTTGAATATGGGCCTTATTGCCTTTTGGCCCTAGCCTTACCTGTGCTGCAATCTGCCTGTCTATGGCAGAGAGGGTATTGGTTAGCCCAACCACCCCAAAGGTATCTAGACTTCTTACAGCCCTTTCCCTCATGTCTCCAGCCGCCTTAATCTCTTGTGCTAGAGTTTTATTGATTGATGCAACCATCCCAGCGGCAAAAGGCGTATCCAGATCAATGTCCATTGACTCGGCAAAGCCCGTTAATGCTTTTTCTCTTGAGGCTTGCTGGTTAGCCCTTTTCCCGCCAGTTCCCAAAATGCCCAGCTTTTCAAATTGGCCTTGAAGAATTTTTCCAAACTGGCCTTCAGGCGGGAAAATGTCGCTAGTCATTATTGGGACATCTGCCTCTTTTCCTGCTGTAAGAAGCGCCTGCTGCGCCTCATCAGGAGTAGCCCGGCTAAAATTTCTAGCTGTACGGGCAGTATTTCTAGCTACGCGACCAACCCCAAGGCCTGTGGCCTCAAGTAGTGCGGTAGGAATAGTTGCCCCAATAGCACCGCCAGTAGGCCCAGCTATGTCATAACCTTTGTCGCCAAGATAAGTTTCTGCGCCTTTGAGAACCTCTACTGCTGGCTCCACAAACTCACCAGCAGAAGCTAAATACTCGCGTCCTTTTTCTGTCGTTGGCTCCCTTGTAAGTGCGTTTCGCGTCTTACCAACAATGTTTGATGTTGCTTGAGGATCAAGACCAATTGCGGCCCCCGTCAGTCCAGCCCATCCTGCTGCAATCTCTGCTGGAATGGCTGATGCAACTGTTGTTGCTGCGTCTACAGCCCCGTCAACATTGTTATAAAGCCCACGCATCTGATCGTAATAGGACTGATCGGGAGCTTCAGTAGCTACAGGCTGATAGTTCTGTGCTGCAAAAGCCAATATTTCATCCTGAGTAGCACCATCTGGCACAGTAAGCGTCATTGTCCTGCCGTCAGGGGTTTTTATTTTAGCTGTAGCCATTATCAATCCACGCTTATAACTTGATAGCCATTGTTAGCACCCGGACTGGCGGCCCTAGACGGAGAGGCGTTGCCTGATACATCATCGTCAAGAGTGAATTTTTTCAGCTCTATAAGCTCGCTTACTGTATCGTAGTCCCTGTCGTTAGTAGCCCTCTGTATGGCAATATCTACATACTTTTCACCCTTTTTGAGCCACTGCGCTAATATGCGCTTGTTACCAGCAGTTGATTTGCCCCATTCAGCTTCAGCTTTCTTTAGCCATTCCCCCTCTTGCACTGAGAATGAGCCGCCAAAAGATTCCTTTAGCTGGACAATAACAGCCTTGCTAAACAGGTTCTCTAGCTCTGCCTCGTCAGCACTCTCAATACCAAACATCTGCTTGGCAGCAACCTGCATAGCATCAATACCGCCAGTCTCAACACGATTCATTAAATCTATAGATCGCCGTATTGTTGGCAAGCCTTTGGCTGCGTCATAGCCGTACCGAACAACCTCTGCGCCTAGAGTACCAGCACCTTTTCCTGTTTCAGTTGCTTTAGCTAAATTTTGTGCCTGTTGCACAACTTGTGGCGCGGTTAGCCCCAGATTATCGACTTTTGAAAGCTGACCAACTTGAGGGTTATTATGCCCAACAGGAGACAAAGCACTTTCAACCTCCCCGGTGCGCGGGTTGCGTCTTTGTGTACCCTGAAACAGATTGCCTGCTGCATCCTTGAAGACATGGCTATCGCCAAACTGTATTTTGTTTCCAGTTGTGCCAGACAAATAACCTAATCCTACTCCTAGCTCCATGCCTTGATCCATTCCAGACATAAGTTGCTTCCTAGCCTCCATTGCGTCAGGGCCGTCACCTACTGCAATCTGTGCTAATTGGAGCTGTATGCGAGTATCATCATCATTGCCGCCCGGCATTGGTGTCAGGCTTTGGAGATTTTCATGGCGATTTTGAAGCTGGTTAAGAACCCCGCCCCAATCACCGGCATCGGCCATGCTTTTTCTGGTTATTAGGTCAGTAAAGCCTGCCTTAACGCGCATTTCTTGCTCTTGCAAGTCAAGTTCTCGCTTCTCTCTCTTGGCTAAAGTCTGAGCCTGCTGCCACTGGACACCCTTACCAGAAAGTCCTGCCCCCATTCCAGATAGAGCATCGCCTATCCATCCCTGATTGTTTTCCACTTTAATCTCCTGTTAGCTTGCAATTGACACAGGTTAGACGGCGATTCTTATGTGCCGCCATAACTTCCGTCCCATCCGCCCGTATCATATGCTGGGGCTGCTTGCACCGTCTGAGGGGCGGCCTGTGGACGGTTCTGATAAGCATTGTAAGCGTTGCCTGCTCCTGAGAGGAAGTTGCCATAAGCATCCATAGCATTGCCTTGGAACTGGCCTACCCCTGTAAGGCCGGCAACCTGACCGGCTGAACCCGTCTGCCAATTACCTAAATTTACGCCCAACTGTTCTTGTGACTGCGCGTTATTGTTTCCAAGCTGAGTATATAGCCCCGCCTGATTATTCCCAGCAGTGCCGACAATATTCGACAGCCCAGACCCTTGGTTGTTTTGCAGGTCTGCCAGCGCAGATGTTGTGCCGTAGATATTGCTCCCCATTCCAGCACCAGCATTCATTCTGCCTTGGGCTATGCTTTGACCTGTCCCGTAGATTATATTGTTCAGAGAGTCGCGACTTCTGGCTGCATTATTAGCATTAGTTGTTGCCATATTTGTTTGCGAGCCAATGTTTGTTCCATAGAGGCTGGCCTCTATCTGCTCCATGTTTCCAAGATTTGAACCTTGGGCAATTCCAGCGGAAAGCCCCTGACCAGACATGCCAGCAAGGTTATCAATCTGCTGCTGAAGTTGACTGCCAGCCATGCCTTGACCGTATCGAACAAGCTCTCTCTGCACATTTCCGCCTTGTGTGCCGCCGGTAGCTGCGGCATTTCGCGTTAATGCACGATCACCTTGATCCCTCAAAAATGCTTGAACAGGAGAATCAAGATAGGCTGCATCAAAGGCTTCTTGCCCTTGTGCGCCTGATAGAGCGCCCTGCAAGCCCAATGCACCTTCTCCTGCGCTTACATAATTACCTAGAGAATCCTGAATATCTTGGTATTCTCCGGTGCGGTTAATTGTTGGGTCAGAGTATCTAATATTATTGCCGCCACCACCGCCGCCGCCGCCGGCACCGCCTAATATTGCCCCTAGAGCTTGTGACTGAGCTTGCTCAGAGCCAATCAGACCCGTTAGTGGCGTATAGCCCTGCTGGGTAGTTGTGATCCCGCCAGCATTATTTGGGATGCTCTGGCCTGTTTGCTGGTATCCACCTTGGTAAAGCGGCTGCCCATTGTAAGGATGCTGCATACTAAAAACCTCCAGATAATGCAGCTAAAGAAGCCATGCGACCAACACCGTTTTGTGACATGCCTTGGCTTCTATTGCGATTATATCCGCCCGCGCCCGACAATCCCATGCCCCGGTTTGTGCCATTGCCATACCTAGCCATGCCACCGTACACGCCGCCATAACCGCCATAACCGCCTCGACCGCCATAACCACCACGTTGCTGCATCTGCTGCTGCATCATTTGCCGCTGTTGACCATAATTACCTCGACCACTACTGCCAGTCATGGCGTTGGCGATCTGCTGACCATAACCGCCTTGACCACCTCGTTGTTGCATCTGCTGTTGCTGTTGCATCATTTGACGGTATGCCATTTGCTGCTGCATCATTTGACGGTTAGCCATCCTATTATCGTTGTAGCTACTGGTTGACATACCCTGTTGAGTCCTGCCTCCTCCTAAGCCCCCGCCTTGATGATACGCCATGCCTGTGGGTTCTGGGCCACGGTATTGATTCCCTTGACCCGACGGCATCACTGTTGTGCGAACATCGTTGCCGTATGGCCTCCCTTGTCCCTGCTGCCCAGAATAGCCGGGCCGACTGCCCATACCATAACCCTGTTGCGGTTGTTGTGGCTGATAGTTTCCTTGCTGACCTTGATTTTGCGGCCCACCCCGGTTATTGCTGTATTGCATTCTTATATACTCCTAGTAAATCCACACCTAATATAAATACATTTTTTAACGGCGATCACCAACCAAATATTGTGGGCGACATTCCGGGCGGCCTGCTGGCTGGCTCTGGCTCGCCTGTAAGAGCCGCCGTTTGAGCAGCAAGCTCTGCCTCTGTAACAACATTTCCTTCAAGCCCTACGGCATCTCCAGCGTTTAATCGCTGGCGTAGTTCTGGGTTTGAAAATTCGGGGATACCTTGCTCAAGGAAGCCATAGTTAGGCGTAAACTCTTGCGGCTGTAGGCCGCTGTAATCAACGGGCATTCCAAGTATTGCATTATTGCTTTGCTCCAATCCCGACAGCATTGTGCCTTGTGCCGCCATGTTTCCCGCAGTAAAAAGCCTGCCTTGCTCTGGCACAGTTTCCTCGAAAACATCAAGGGCAGCCTGAGTGCCAATACCCCGGTTCTCTTGTGCTGCGTTGTATAGCGGAATCGCATCATTTCGAGCGTTAATAGCCTGCTCTCGAATAAACGCCTCGCTTCTTTCGTTTTGTTTCTCCTGCGCTTTTACGCCTGCTTTTGCGCTGCTCGATGAAATTACACTCCCGGCTACTACTGCTGCTGCTGCTGCCCACGGCATAATGTGTTCTCCTTGTTAATACTATTTAACCATTGCTGGGCTGATGTGCAGTCCTGCGGGATTTTTTTAATACATGCCTGACCGTCAATAGCGTTATCAACTGCAAACAGGCACACCTCTTTAATCGACTCTTCCTCGCAAAAGTGCAGACCTTCAGCGTACTGGTCATTAAGAGCTTTATCGTTTCCCTTTTCTGACACTACATTACAATGGTTTGCCATTAAGTAGTTGATCCTAGCAACCTCCAGAGGATGGCTGTCGCTGTAATGTATGTTCAACACCACCTTTGCTTTAGCAACCATTCTATCTAAATCATCACCATAAACGCCTGTAACCCATACCAGCCCAGCAAGGCCATCAAGTAGCCGTGAACGGCGAGCGTTAAAGCTCCCGACAAACAGCACATCTATTGTCTTTTCTTCCTCTACAGGACGAACTAGCCCATCGTGATAGCCGTATGGCATATAGAAGGCGCGGATACCTAATGTCTTCAGGTATTTAACATTCTCTTGGCTGTAATCAATGACAGTGTTTTGACGCAATACATCGAGATAGCCAACGCTAAATGACCTGCAATCATCTGACAATGGCTCCATGTTGTAGATAACCTTGCCTTTAATCTCAATACCAAGAACAGGGGCGAGATGTGGCAGCAGGTAGACATCCTGCTCAAACTCAAGGGCATCACGCACATCGTACATGCACTGGGCCTCTGGAATAATGCCATCACCAACAATGTGTATCATGCCGCCAGCTCCCCGCCACGGTTATACTTATCTTGCTTCACGCAGACAATCATCGCTATCCTATCCTCATCTGTGTTGTTTTCAACCCAATGAATGCGGTTGTTGTCAAACTGCCACAGCTCACCCATATTAGGCTCTATAACGCCATCTTCAAAGCAAAAAATAGACCCCGGCTTGTTCTGGATAGGAATGTAATATTTATCATAATATTCAGAATGCCAGCCTGCTGTGTCCCTGTGAGGCCGTATCTTCCCACCCGGAGGAAGTTTAGTCACCAGAACACCTCCTAGCCTCTCCCCATCAACCAGTGCCATGACCTCGAAGCAGAGGCTTTTCACGGCAGGCATGTCCTTTAGCCATACAGAGTCATGCTCCTCTGATATCTTGCTAAAATCGCCTGTTATCAACATTTCAGAGACATCGGCATATCTTACCCATATATCCTGCATTTCCCTGTGTGGGCTGCTCTGCGCGTCTGCCCTTTGAGTCAGCTCGCCAAACCAGTGGTCATTGGCTGCAATCTCTGCAATAGCAGAAGAAGCATCAAGATTGTCGCATATCTTGGAGAATTGCCTCATATCTGCCGCCACACTTTAAAACTCTCGACATCGGTAGTAAGCACAGGTATTTGTAGATTCTGCACCGTCATCTTATCGGCATAGTCTTGGCTGAAGGGGATGTTAAAAAGTTCATGTATCTCCTCTAGCCTATCGTTGATGCTTTCAAAGGGTATTCTCAGCCCCTTTATCTTGTCTATTTCGGCCTTATGCTCTAGCGTGACCTTCCAGCTAGGGCGCGGGAACTCTTGATCCTCAAAGTAATCCACAAGGCTCTCAAACACATCCTCTGCATTCCTTTCAATAATCACTGTTGGGACACCGGAAAACCGCTTTTGGAAATCAGTTAAAAACAATCCTGAGTCACTAATAACACAACCAGACTTCACCAGATTATAGAACTCATTTTTAGAGCGCATACCGTTTAGCGGCTCATGAAATGAAGGCACAAGGCCGCCAAAGTAGTCAGCAAACCACTTTGTTCTGCTTCTTGGCAAGCCTGTGATAAACCCTATCATCACACCTCCACTAAACTAAAGCGTGTACCATTATCATCTTGATAGCCTACTGTCCCGCTGCCGTCTGTCCTTACCACGCTACCTCGAAACTTGCTGCCGCTTGCAACAGCCATGACTAGGTTAATGGATAAAGACATCCCCGAATCATTGCCGCCTTGATATGTAGCCGCCCGGCTTGCCGTAACCTCAGACCAACCGCTGCCTGTATCAATCTCTAAATACACGCTGTATTCGCTCTGGGCTACCCCGCCGCTGTTAAGATAACAGTCCAGCGTGATGTCAAAGTTGCCTGTTTTGTTGACCGTTATTTCATTCGATGCCAGAGAAAATTCTCCAGAATTGATGCGCGTAGAGCTAATGACCAACTGTAATGGCGTTGCTGCAATAGCCGTAACGCCGCCACTTGTTGTATAAAAACTAGAGTATGCCTTTGCCGCTGCATCACGAACCCGGTAAAGCCAATCCCTAAACTCATTCGTAATAGTCCTGTTATCCTCAATTATCGGGGTTGCGACATTGATTAAGTCAGTCACAACTAGACCCCCTCAATCTGCGCGGTTAGCTGAATAAAAACACACTTAACCGGGTCAGACATGACAAACCTGAACACATCAAACCGGGCAGAGCGCCCGTTGCGCCTCCAGATGGCCCTCTTGTTGTACTCGCCGATCTTTCCTATTGATCTGGATCGCTCATCAGAGTAAGTTTTCCCGCCATCACGGGATTGCTGGAGGCTTACCAGAGGATTAGGTGCATCAGTGTTGCCCATGCCAGATTCAACTGTTAGCTCCAAGTATGGCACTGAGAATGGCTTCATATTATTTTGGAACGGCTGAGTTGAAAATGTACGCAAAATCTCGCTTTCATACTCAGTATAAACATCCTCATCAAGCACACCTATGCGCCCGTCTTGAGAGTCACCAACAAATAGCTTGCCGTTGGCAGACACCACAGAAGTTATCCTGCACGTTAGGTTATCGAATGCGCCGCTAGGCTGTAAGATTCTTGACTGTCTCTCATGCCACTTGCCCGATGAAGAATCAAAAACTAGAGTAGTTGTTGGCAAGACAAATCCAACAAAATAGTGTCCTGACTGCCCGTATGACCACGAAAACACATTAGATAGCTCTACTGCGGTTAGTCTCTGTAATATTGAGTCTATGGCCTTGGTAGATACTTTCCCTGTGGAGTTGCCTTGTAAGGCCCATATAGCTGGCCCCTCATTAACGCCCCCACCAACAAACATAACCATATTTTCAGTATCAATGGCCGAAAGCGGAGCCTGTATACCTTCATCCAAAAAAAGACCTGTTCTCTGAAAGGGAAAGTCTGCCCCCCCGATATTATTAAACGCCTCTAATGTATTCTCCCCTCCAATAAACAACTGGTTCTTGTAGACCATTGGAACAACAATAGCGTCAGGCGATGATTCGGCAGAGCCAAAGTCCAGAGCGTTATAATTAAGGCCATCGTTGACAGCAGAGACTATAAACTTATTTGCATCAGTTGTGCAGACAAAGAATCCGTCCAGAAAAACAACGTACTGCGGATTACCGTTGGCAGTAAAGTCTGTGTCTGAAATCTTGGTCAGTGTATCCGGGTCTTTGGTAAAGATGTGACCATCCCCGCCCGGCACTAGAATCATTAACTGAGTATCATTGGCAGCCATTGTAACCCTTCCGCTGCCCAGTATCGTACCCAAATTAGTCGTTGTCTCGTTTGCGTTTAATCGGAAAAGTGAAGCCCCGTTTACAAAGTAAGCGTTGCCCTTAAACAAATGACTTCCACGGTTAATGTCTAATACTGACGGGCCTGTGGTTGCAGCCTGATATATTCCGGGCGTACCCAGCAGAGCCTCTTGGTTTAGTGCAGGCTCATCCGGGACATGCCTGAAAACATTCACACACTGCTGCGCGGAGATAGGCAGAGAGTTAGACATATAGAAGCCGTTAGCAAATGGCAACGATACAGGCTCCATTAGCCAAGCCTCACAACAGCGTCCGATAAGGTAATGTTTACAGTTGTTTCAGCATTAGCCACAACAACATCCAGAAATTCTCCAGACTCCAAGGTGATAGTTCCGGTCAGAGTAACTGATACAGGAGTGACGTTAATTGGCGTAGTAACGTAAATATCCATCCAGCCGTTTTTTGAAAAGCCCACAAGACCTGTCAGAATTTCGCTAGGCGATGACAGTGTGAACTGAGCGTTAACCGGAACGCTAACCCTTGGGCCAGTGTTTCTAATGCGGCCACCAACGTCAACTTCTAGGCCAGAAAACTTTAGTGTTTGCCATATTCCTTGAGCCTTCTCTGCTCCAGCCGCAACAGAAATTTCAGTTTCTCGCCTATTGGCAGACATAGAAATTGTAGCAAAGGGCGATGAATTATAATAATGGCTAAACCCGCTTCCATACCAGCCCTCGCTGCCTGACCCTCTGGGCAATGTGTTGGGGTATCGTGTTACACCGCTTCTGATGGCCTCTCTGCGGACAGCTCGCATACCTTCCTTGGCTTGCATAAACAGGCCCGGTGAAACAGTGCTGCCAAACTGTGATGATAGCTCTATGGCAAGACTGGCAATAATCCCTCGAATAGCACCGTCTGATACAGTCACAATGTCGGAAATATTACAGACCCGGCGATAACCTAGCCTTATTCCTTGGCCCTCCAGAGAAGCCATGTAATCGTTTAAAGCATCAAGCGCGTCCTCATACTCGTCAGATTCCCAAGCAGAATCAGCACCCTGCACCATTGTCAAAAGGAGTGCCTTATTAATTACATAGCCTGCGGTTCTCAAGCCAAAACAGGCAGAAGGCTGCACCGTGATCGGAGTTGACGGAGGCAAAGGCCCAACTAATCCAGCAGAGGCGGTTGCTGTTGAGGCAGTAGGTGATGCGGCAGTAGTCATGGCCCAATTCCACTTATATCGTTGTAGTCGTAGGTTAGCCTGTGCCGCAAAACACTAGTCTCGCCCTCGCCACCCTGTGGGACTATGCTTGCGAATCCCAAAGCCATCTGACGATAGCCTTCTTGGTTAAAATGTATTCCGGGAGCAAACTGGAGGCTTGCAGCAGGAGAAGCGTTATATTCAGGCCGCCAGTTTGTGTACATGTCCCTAAAGAACACTTTACCCGGCGAGTGATTTGCAATACGTGCCTTAAATTCAGCATTAACTTTACTGTTTAATAACGCTCCGTCTTCATTGTATGTGCTAGGGTTTGTGTAATCTGATGCAGTGTACATCTTAGGAGGACTGCAAATAAATACTTTTGCGTCCGAAGACGAATCCTTCATTCTATCAATCTGAGCCAAATACGTAGTGCAAAGATTTGTTACCCACCCGTCATCATCGGTAGAAGGGTAGCCATTTGAATTTGGATTGAAGTTAACGCGGGTATTTACATCGTTAATGCCCATTTGACAAAACCACCACTTAGGAAAAGTAGTTGGAACTGTAGGAGCTTCGTTAACATTATTTGAGAAAGTTAGACCGGAAGGGGTGCCTACGGATGTACCGATAGTATTTCCGTTAGTCCCGTTCACTAAAGTAAACCCAGTAACACTGGCTCCTGAGACATTAGTAAGAGCCGAAACTCTATAGCTTGTAGTATCAACGTAGCCAGTAATCAAGCTATTAGTGTCTGTGCCAGTAACACGCACTAACTCCCCAACAATTAAGTCAACCCCCGGATTACAGGTAACATTAAAAGTACCATTAGCAATCTGCACACTAGAAAGCACTATTCGTGGACGGGGTACTGCTGGAGGCACGTTAGTGCTTGCGTTTTTTAAGTTATCATTGACTATTGTAGTAAGATTTTGATAACCGTAGCGGTCATTGTTGGAGAAGTTTTGCAGAATTGTCCAACCCGGAGCTGAGGCATCGAAAAACCGTTGAACTACAGAACCTACTGTGCCGGGGTCGTTACTAGTTCTTACATAGCCATCAGTTACCGAAATTCCTTTTGCTTGCATCTCAGAATTTAAGAAGACATTACCGCTTACTGAGCCGGGCGCGGGTGTATCACCTCTCGCAATAGCAAGACCTACCGTATCAACTTGACCAGTTGTAAGTGGGTTGTTGATTGCTGTTCTGTTGGGGAAAGCAGCGCCACCGTCTGGCCCCTGCAAAGTAGGAAAGGTCATGTTTGAATCGCCAACGCCGATAGCACTTACTGTCAACCCCGCGTACGGGTCTACGGGGTGATTGATTAACAGCACATTTCTTATACGAGCGTCTACATGCGAATGTAAATAACCACCTCTCCCAGATATGTGCAGTGTAGCGGCTGATAAATTAGTTACCGAACCACTACTCAGCGTGTACCAGAGCGTTCGTTCAACATATACGTCTAGTCGGTATCCACTACCCGCCTTAGTAAACGAGAAGTCAAAGTTCAGATGCGTTTGGCCTACTGTGGGTTCTTGTGCTGTAACAACGTGATCATACACTGGCTCCGGGAGGGCTGGTGATGGTGGACTTGTAACCTCTCCAGTTACACCAGACCATGCTGTTTGATTATTCCCCTTTCCAAAACCTAAGTAGGTAGAGCCGGCTAAAGATACAAGTCCTAATGAAGTTCCCAGAGCAGTAGCACCTAGCGTTTGAACTGTGTTGCCCACTACGGCGTTGTCAAACGCTTTTTTCTCAACCTCCACGTGCATTGTGAAGCCAGAGTTAGAAAGGCCTAATCCACCGTTTGAGTTAGTATGCAAAAAAGCTGAAGACCAAACCAGCGATTCAAACGCATAACCTGTGCCATCGGTGTTAGTGCCAGTTTGGTTCCGCATGAGGACTCCGTTAACAGAATCGTACTGTTGAGCGGCTGGCATTCCTGTAACCGGTTGAAAAAGACCTCGCAGAGCGCCAGTTTTGCCAAACGCTCTTAGCGAGGCTTGGTCGATAATCGCGGTGTGATCCTGTGCTGCTCCGCCATCAACAGTGTCAGCCCAAGAATAAAACGCTTTTTTAGTTATGGATGATAGCGTGGCTAGCTCTCCTCCTTTCACCTCAACACTTAAATAGGTCTGACCAGTCGCTGTGCTAACTCTGAGTTGAGGGGGAGCTGTTACGGCTGAACCATTAACAGATAAAGGCCCTGCGCCAAACCGCGCACCTGCTGATCCTGTTATTTCTGTGTTGTTAGAAAAAGCATTTATAGAAAACTCCTGTGCGTAAGATCGACTGCGCGGAGCGTTTCCCCCGCCTCTAGTAGAGAGTGACTCAAGAGTTCCAATACCAGCCCAGCTTTCTGTTGTGCTTATTCCGTTAGGCATAGGTAATTTAAGAACCTCTTCCCAAGAAGAGCTACCGCTTGTGACAGAACCTGTTAATACCTTTTTCTGCACCGTAGGGCCAATATTAAACGTCCCTGATGCGTCAGTAGCTGACCATCCGTCTGCATTTGTATAATCTAACGATGCTATATTACTGGCTATGTGGATGTGACCAGCAGTGTTGTCATCTACTGCGGAGCCTTTGGAGGAGATTATGATGCCGTTATTGCCTTGGCTAGTCTCACCGGCTTTAAGGCCGATGGCTACAGAGCTATCGCCCTGTGTAGTGGCTCCAGCACTAGAGCCAGCTCGGAAGCTGTCAGTGCCTGCGCCTGTGCTTTGTAGGCCATCGGTAAACGTGTTATTGCCCGTCCATGTGTTAGATGAAGAAAGAAGTGCTGCCCCGCCTTCGCTTTCAATTGTTTCCTTGTCAGAAACCAGAGCCACAAATTTTTGGCCCGGAGCAAAGTCTACCCTTGCATTAGCATTGCTGGATGTAAATATGGTTGTTCGAGATATGGAGTTAGTGGCTGAAGTGTATATCCCTTTTCCTGTCTCGTATCCAGCAGTAATCCCGTCAGAGAACTTAGCCTTGTAAGCATACTCAACGCCATCAACTGCGCTACCAGAAAAAGCCCTGTATTGAGCAGAATTCTCGCTTATAACGAAATCAAGAAGCCCCTCTGTAACTGTAAACCCTGCAACATTGTCAATTAGTACGGACATTATTTTCTAGTTCCTTTCTATGCAGAGGTTATTGTTTGCCATGCCGACCCAGTGTGAACACATAGCTTAGAAAGCGTTGTATCAAAAACCACTGTCCCGGCTGATGCGCTAATGGCATTTTTTTGTGTTGTTGTCATATTAGGAAATCGCAAGCCCTTGGTTGTGCTTTGTACGTCCAGTATAGCTGTTGCTGCTGGAGTAGCTGTGCCAATGCCCACGCTCGCCAAGCTAACAAGCGTCCCGCCAACAACAGTGACAACACTTGCAGCAAAAGTGAACGCGCTTATTATGTTTCGCTCTGCTGCCGTTAGTATCTTGTTGCTTGTGCTTTCAACTTTTCCAGCCATGCTGTTAATAGTTTCTTTGTTGGAAACAAGTGCTATGAATTTCTGCCCGGCGGCAAAATCTACTTTTGCTCCAGAGTTGCTAGAGGTGAAGATGGTTGTTCTGGCTATCGAGCTAGTGGCAGAGCTATACACGCCCTTCCCGGACTCATATCCAGCAGTAACCCCATCGGAAAATTTCGCTTTATACGCATACTCAACACCGTCAACTGCATTGCTAACAATAGAATCATACATCCCAGAGTTGCCGCTAATAACAAAATCAAGAAGCCCTTCAGTAAGGGTAAAGCCTGCTGTGTTATCAATTAGAGTTGACACTATTACTTAGTCCCTTTTTTGGGAACCGCTTTAGGCTTTTTAGCAGCCTTCATTTGTTCAGAAGTCTTCCAGCCAAGTTTCTCGGCGGCAGATACAGAAGAGGGAGCGACTTGTAGCTTAGTGCCGTCTTGTCGAATGTATTCAATAAGATCAGACATAGAATTATCCTTTTTGCTTGTAAAAATGGGCGACATACTAGCAGTAAGCCGCCCACCTAATTGACTCCAAAAGTACAATGTAAACGTCTTAGTTTACGGAGTACCGAAGCCCTGACCGGCCATGAAAGGATTCATTGCGCCGTAAGCAGGACGGAAGTCAATCCGTACCTTTTGCTTGTTCGCCAAGAAGTCAGAACCCATAGAGACACGCAGCATAAGATTGTCTTTGGTCTGTGCCAAAGTATCAGTGCTGTAGAGCTTCTTGATGGGAACAGAACCTACGGAGAAGGCTTGCTTATGCCAGAACAGGTTAGGCTGGATAATCTTACTAGCCGCGCCTGTGAGAGTTACAATAGCGCCGTTAGCCAGTGCAGTATCAACTGTATTGTACTGTCCGTTAGCCTCTTGGATAGCAGGGCCGGTAACTGTTAAGTTTCCTGCGCCTGAACCGTTTAGGGTTACGTCAGTTGTTACAGTTGCGCTCCACAGTACCTGTGCGCCAGTGCTGTCAATAACAGGCTGTCGGGTAGACAGGTTGAGGCGGTTAGAGCCTGCAACTGTTACCGTAGTTCCTGCTGGGATTACAATGTTGGCTTGCAAAGCTGTTACAGCTAATACCTGCGTCATTGTGTCCTTAGCGGCTACATAGCCCGGAGTGGGTGCAGCAGTTAAAGTACCTGTACGATCAGCAAAAGCACCAGTGTTGTAGCTTGCCAGTGATGTTGCAGACAATACACGCATACCAGCAAAGTTCTCTTTGATAAGAGCCTTGTCGTTAGCGTATTTGACTTCAGGATTAACGCCAAGAGATCGTTGCTCAGAAGCCAAAGCTACCTGAGTGAACGGGTTCATTGCGTAGCACCACATATCGTCTTTGGGGCAACCATTAGCTTCCATAGTCGCGCCAGCACCAGCAACGTCAGACCAGTTAGCAACCGCAGTACCGGCTGTTCCGTAGCTCAGTGCGCTGTTCTTCATCATAAACTTAGCAAAGTCTAATTCAAAGTCAGTCACCAGACGATTCATCATAGGAATGTTTACAAGCTCATTCTTCTGATACATTTTGACTGCTTCATCAGCTTCATCATAATCAACGAATACAGTGAAATAGTCTTGGATAACGCCTGATGCCTTGCCTGTGATAATACTTGAAGCTGTGGAGGAAGTAATGTCTCCTTGTCCAGTACGAACACTTACATAGTCAGTAGGGCGCTTGAAGTCAACAGTATCTCCGGTGTCAGCCTTAGAGAACTTGCCTTCCAGCAATTGTGTGTCAACATTTTTTGAGAGTACGCGGTTAGTCTCGAATCCCTTCAGGATGATGGGAGCGAGTTTCCGCGTAAAGTTCGATGCAAAATCATTAGCCATTGGAATAATCCCCTTATAATAGGCAAGAAAGTTTAGTGCTACAACTTCCGGGCGCTGTCATCCGGTGAATTAACCAGCAAACCTTGTTACGGACAAGTGACCGTTGGGTTGTCAGTGCCGTTGTCTGACGATATTCCGGCGATCCGGGCTAATTGAATACCCCGTGACCAATTGTAAACACAACAGGCCACGGTAGTCAACTAGGAATATGTTCCCCATTTATCATCGCCATCAGGCTCACCCAGACCAACGCCTTCAGGGTTCTCAAGTGGAGCCGGGCCTGCTGACTTCTTGCGCCTGCCTGAGATAGCCTTGCTCTTGATGCTGTGCATAAGCTCGCCAGCTTGCATTGCCCCGGCTGATGCCAACTTTGTGAGTTCTTCAGGGTTGTTATACAGGTATTCTGTCAACAAAGGGCCATGCTCGTCTGCAAGAATGTACTCCAGCAAATCATTTGGCTGATTGGGGTCAGAATAGGCAGATATGGCTGCTGCTACTGCCGGGCCTGCTTTAGCCATTACAGCCTTTTCAATGCCTAGTTTGGTGACTTTTTCAGCATAATCGCTAACAGTTTTCTGCTGCCGTTCTCTTATCTTCTGGTCATTCTCCCACATGCTCTGCTCATACTGACGCTGCTGAAAGCCCATTTCTGCATCGTAGGAGGCTTGGGCGCGCAGAGCTTGAGCGTATTGGCCCATCTTCTGCTCGTAATCGTCATCAAGGTAGTTAGGCTCTGGCGGGACTTGTGGGCGTTGCGGCTGGTCATACCGCGCCAGTTTCTCCTCTGCTTGCTGGAGTCTTTGTTGTAGTTGCTCTGCTTCTGCGCGAGCCTCTGCTGTCTTAGCTGTTTTCTTCCTCAAAGACTCATCATAGACTTCCTGCTGCTCTGGCGAGAATTCCACTCTTGGTTTTTTGGCAACCTCTGCCTCTTTCTCCTCAGTAGCCTCAGTCTCAACCTCAGTCTCAGGGGTTGATGTGTCCTCTACCTCGACCTCTGGCTCACTGTCAGTGCCTTCAATAAATACATCGTTGTCGCTCATTATTACATCCTTATTTCACGGAGACAGGCCGCGAGCCTTGGCCGGGATCGGCCTAAAATGGTGCGCCTACTAACATTCCACCATAGGTTAAAGCGCCAAAAGCTGGAGCTAGTGGCCGAGTAGCATCGTACTGATCCATTCCCTCGTAGACCATATCACCGTAGAGTCGAGCATTTTCATCAACTGATCGGTTAGCTGTATCTGCGCCAGCGTTTAAAGCACCTTGGATTCCCTCGCCAGTCACTAGCCCAGAGGCCACACTAGCCATGCCCTGATAGCCCTGCATTGGCTTATCCAAAAACGCAAACCCTTGGTCAACGGCTTGGTCGTTACTCATTCGAGCAGTGTTGCCTGCAATGTTAATGGCCTCATCAAGCCCAGTGCCAGCAAACAGGCTAGTCCCTAAAGCGTTAATGCCTGCCAGACCCTTCCACGGCGCAGCCACCACACCTTTAGCAATATTCACAGCCACGCCGGTAGCCCTTAATACTTCAGCCTTTCTTGCTGCGCGTAACTCGGCCTTTGCAGCATGTTGCATTGAGAACTCTTGACTTGACCGCTGAGTTTCCTGCAAAAGCTCCATAATCAGAGCGCCAGTCGCACCCTCCATCTCTCGAACAGGAGCCTCATCAATGTATTCTTGGTCAGCCAGTGGTTGCAAGGCTGATGTCTCTGCCCCGCCAACAGCAATATCAGACAAATTAAGTGCCGGGCCTATTCCTGCCCCGCCTGCTACCGCAGTTGCAGCCAATGCTGCGGGAGTAGCCATGCCGCGCTCTTTGATTGATATTTTAGAGTCATCGAACATGACGTAGTTGGATGTCGGGTTATCAACTTGGGCATTTTTAACAGCCTGAGTCAGCCTTGGAGATACATCATAATTGCTGGCGTTTCTGCCAAGTGCTACCGATATTGCTTGAGCAGGGAAATCAAAACCAAGCCAATTATCGTCATCTAATGCACTAATTAACTCTTCGTTCTTTGGCGAAAATTGACCAGTGCCAAGCATTTCTACCACTTCTTCAATGCTGGCATCTTCTGGCAGCTCATTAAGAAA
>TARA_R110000782_G_scaffold75562_7_pt1 | contig 19093 bp, 31 predicted proteins | sample TARA_R110000782 | Tara Oceans TARA_R110000782 (sample SAMEA4397859) | marine metagenome | biome: Polar Biome; feature: [SRF] surface water layer (ENVO:00010504); material: water (ENVO:00002006), including particulate matter (ENVO:01000060) such as... | depth 5 m | reverse complement strand
TAAATCATACAAGTATTGTGATTCTGTGTCAAGCTTCTCTTGGATTTCTTTAGGTAAGTTACAGAATAAATTCATAATCTCAGGATTATTCTCTCTGAAAGTATCTTCTACATAAGATGAGATTTCAGCTTTAGCTTGATTTATCAATGCATCAAGATCAGGGCAAGTGAAAGAATAATCTAATCCACTCATAGTTTATTCCTCCAGTTTGTATACCTAGTCAACCAGTTCACTTTAAACTTCTCACTAATGTAAGTACCACCAGCAGTGCGCCCTATTAGTAAAATTTTATTTATCTTATCCCTACTCTTATTGTCCTCAGACAAAGAATCTTTTTCCTCTTCCCAAACCTTATAGTGTTTCTTAAATAATGTGATTAACAAGGCTTGTTCTAACTCAGAAAGGGTAAAATTACCACAGGAGACCGTGTATTCAATATAATACTCTTGTGAGTATATACTTCTATCAGGGAAGACCTTGCTACTCTCTTTAAAGAGTATAACAGTATTTGTAGCTTTGTGGGTTACCTTATAATTGCAGAAAGGGACGTATTCAACTTCAGGTAGATTAATCACCTCTATTTCAAAGGCAGCTCTATCTTTCTCAAATAATCTTACTAATTCAGGTATTGGTTGTTTTACCATTATACTTTCCTCCACTGCTTAAAGTTGGCAATTCTACCTATATGACTTGCTTTAATTTTACTGTAACTTTTACCTCCGATATTTTCACAATAAAGGTTATCTCCCTCCAGTACAACTAGGCCTCTTGTATTGAACCTGTCAACACATTCACGTAAGAAGGCGTACTCAATAATGGTATCATCTAACTTACGGTAAAAAGAGAGTGCCTTTTTAAGAGTAGAGAAGTTTTTATCTTTATGGTCACCATCTTTGAATTTAACTAAAGTTTCATAGGTAGTTTTATGTCTTTGTCCTCTTAAATATACTGCATAATCCTTGTTTGAAAGTAAGAGGCTATAAGGGCAAACCCATTTTAATTCTTTATTCAAGTTTTTATAATTATAGAGATAACCAGATTTGATATTCTCAGCGACACCATTATATTCAACCCAACAATACTTATTTTCATCATAAGACAATAACTTTACTTTCTTCAAGCCTTCCTCTCCCAGTAAAGGGTAATCTGTATAGACGTATACATCTCTAGTAGCTCCAATCATTATATTCTACTCCTAAACATTGCAGGTGTAAGTACACCTAAATCAGTTAAACCAGCTCTACCTATTCTACGTAATCGATCTTTCATAACATACCCAGTGGTTAAGTAACTTGGGTCTTCCACTAGGATAGGTTCATCTTTCTTACGACACATAACACTTACTTCATAGTAACTTTTGTAAGAGGATACCTCTCTAAGGTACTCTGAGAGCTTCATAGGAGCTACCTTATCAACTAAATGGACGAGTATGTCCGATATTGCCACATCTTCGGTACGTTCGTCATATCGACCGTAGAACCTACGATACACACTCTTTAATCTACGTGTTGGGTTCTTTGATTTACATGCTCTAATTAATAGTTGTGAAATATTATCCATTATACTTCTCCTATTAACTTATATTTATCGGTTAGTAAATCAAAAGTCCACGAAGTTGCATCTGGATCTTCTTTGAAAGTAAAATAATCCACACCTACATAAGATATAGTAATAATGCCTTGTACCCACTCACAATACTGTTTCTTTGCTCCTACTCTTTTGTAAGTTTGGCCTACTTTAGGTTTAGGTATGTTCATTATTTATTCTCCTCTTCCAAAGCTTCACGTTCTAATTGTTTACGTTTATTATAGTAATCATTACCTCCGAATCTGTAAGGGCAATTAGCTCTAGCTGAGATATAACCAATAGCCTCATCATAATGCAACCCCACCATAACCTCCATAGATTTTAACTCTAAGCCTTTGTAATCGCCATGACGGTAATCACTGCTCCAGCTCCAAGTGTTATGCTCTTTATTGTAAACCACACCTACAACCACTGGACGAGGCTTCATTCTATTCTGCATATCATACTGTGTATCAGGAAATAAAGAGCTAACTTGTTCAAAAGCCCAAGAAGTTAACATATTACTGATAAACTCTGCTTCCGTAATCTCAAAAGACACTATGTCATTATTAGCAATATCCACTTGGTCAAGTTCAGACTTATAATCATCTAAGTCTTCATCAATACGGAAGAATCTGAAAGTATCTGTAGCAGCATAGATACGATTACCCATAGAGTAGGATTCTTTCTCATCGATACGTAAATACCATCTTGCAAAACCTACTAATAAATCTTCTGCTGAATTCCAGTACTCATCGTTTTCATGCCCTCCTCCAAAATCATGAGGTTTGAAGTTAGTAACTTTTGTATACGGACTAGCACTAACACTACCTCCCATAAAACCTGAAAGGAAACCAACGTTGTTGTTATCATTGCTCTGCATTATTAAAAATTTATAGCCTCGTGACATAATCTATTCTCCTGAAATTGTTTATTTCTCTTTAAGTGAAGCCATCTTACATCATAACCACTTAACACGCAAGATATAACTCTTAATTATTTTCTCTTTCTTCGTACCTGCATTAGTTAGGTAATCTACTTTAGTGTAAATACCTTTGTTTCCTATGGAAGTAATGAAAGGTTCTTGCCACTGATCCATTATTTTATTGCCCTCCCGAAAGGGAGTAGGGAGATGTGGTTTAGCAGAAGGTCTGCTACTAAGTTTATGTGGTTTGTTCATGATTTTTTCCTTATAAGATTATTTCAGTAAACTTCTCAAATTCAGATGCATCTCTCGAATACTTACGTCCATCTGCTAGTGCTTGGTACTCAACATGGATATACCAATTACCCTCAAACTTAATTTTTATGAAGCCTAATATTCGGTAGTCTTTCCCTGTATCTGCATATGTCATCTCTCTTGATGCATTAGGTCTGTTAGTGGCACCTGTTGCTAATCGCTGCATTGAATTCTTGTTCATACTAATCTCCTATAAGTGCATATATGCTGCAGTAAGTTCACCTTCTAATTCGACAACCAGATCTTCAAGAGATTCTCTTGTCAAGCCTTTAAATCTCTCTGCTTTAGGGTTAACTATACCAAAGTTTTGTGGAGAAAGTCCTGTACCTTCTAAAAGTATTTTGCAGTAGTTGAACTCGTGTTCAGGATCATTTAATTCTAAAGCGCTTCTACGCACCATCATTAGTCCTTTGCCATAGAGCCAAGGACTAAGAGATAACTCTTGTGTATCTGTGTTATAGTGGTCTCCGTTTTCTTGTATGTTTATATTACTCATAATCTTCTCCTTACCAGCTAAATGTTTCGGGGTTCAAGTAAACTTGACCTGTTAATGGTTTCTTCCATATAACTACACCTCCTTTAGAAAAGCTAGGTCTTCTTTAGCAATATCAATCGGTGCTTCTAGTGGATCAGTAGATTTATCATAAATACCTCTAGGTATACGCTCATATTCACCATAAAGTATATTCTGGATAACAGTCTTCTCAGGAGAAAACTTACCTGTGGTTGCATTTAGTCTTGCTCGTATTTCAAATGCTTCTTCTATTGTTAGATGTTTCATTTTAAGTCTCCTTGCTGAAAATTAAATTGAGTAAACTCTTCTTCTGGGAATACACTAATACCTTTTATCATAATAGTGCCATCTTTTAATTTATAGCAAGACATAGGTATATTAATCTTATATTCATTCCATACACGATAAACCCTTCCTGTCACAGAAAGGAGCATCCAGCTATAATTTCCAGCGGTACCCTCACTCTCTGTAAGGGGGATAACTTCACCAGAGTAGTTTAATGCTTTCCATTTAGCTTTTACCCAGCTAGCATATATCACAGGTAGAAATGATGTAATATTACAAAGTTCTCCACTAAACACCATGGGTAACCCACTTTCCACTTGTATACGGTTTTCTTCTTTATTCATAATAATGTATTGCATAAGGTATTCCCTTCAATTTGCTTCGATGGAGTAATACTAATTCAGGTAGAATAAGAAGTCAATAATTATTTAAATTTATTTTATTATAGATACAGAAAAGCCACCAACACGTTAGTGTCAGTGGCTTTGTAGGTAACAGTTATATTATACGTATACTGTTTTGGTTACTTCTTTTGGTACTACTTCTTTAATGGAATTAGCTAAACCATCAAAATCACAACCATTGTATGAATAGTAAGAGTACTCTCCTTTGTAAAACTTACCTTCGAAAGCAATAACTGCGTAACAATATTCTCCTTCCCCTTCCCCACCAAAATCACCATGTATTAGTTTATACCCGAATTGAGATAAATCTGTAGAATAAAGGTAATATTTATCATCAGAAAATAACTCTTGCAGTATAGTCTCTCTATCCAAACAGTCATCCAATATACAATTAATTGCTTCAAAAACATTTAAATCTACTTTACTCATTTTCTTTCTCCTCTTTATGTTGTAAATAATTATCAAACAATTTCCAATCTGGCCTGATAAAATGTTTCAAGTTTAGTACAAGAAAGCTAGTTGCCCAGTTCTTAGATAAACTTGTTATCGTTTTCTTCAGAGACATCATGTATGCCTTGGTAAAAGTTGTGTTATTAGGTATAACAAACCTCTCCAAAGCTATAACAGTTATCTCCTCTTTAAACATCTGTATTTGCTGGTTGAAAGTTAGTAATGTAAACTTATCCTGAGATATCAATACATCTTTATCTTCTTTCAAACAACGTTTGTACATAGGATCTTTATCGCCAGCTACAATCTCATGTAGTGTATCGTGATCATATTTATAATCCACAAAATCATTAAAGAACTCCTCAGAGTTATTATCCAGAGACAGGAACTCTTTATTGCCAAATTCTTTCTTCCAATGATTAACCAACAAATTATAAAAGTTATACCAAGCAGGTGTTATCCCTAAGTTCTTATCCTCAAAATAATTACCTAAATATAATACATCTGTTTTATGCTTATCCCATTCATAGCTCCCTCCCATAGATGAGTTGTGGGTTTGACCACTATCCCAACCTAAGTGAGACAACTTAATTATGTACACAGCAAAAGGTGTTGCATAACCCCTGTGACTACAAGAAGACAAGAAGGCCATAATATCATTTGGCATTACTTTGTAGTCACACTTCTCTGAAGGAATATCATCAGAAGTACACCAGATGTCCAAATCTTTTGGCTCTCTGAAAGGAACCCCTCCTTCTACTATTGCTGTACTGCCTATGATTATTTGCATGTTGTCTCCTTATAGGGAAGACTTAATGCGCTGACGTATCTCAGCTAAAGAAGTTTCTCGTGTCAATACACCATTTAAGAATACTGTAGATAACTCTCCTTGTTGTTCTTGTACTCTTGACTGCTGGTCATATAGTACATATTTATTATCTTCCAACTCCACACGTAACAAACCTTTAGCCGATTTCTTACTGCTGTCTGTTGCAGGGTCTTTACAAACATCAATACCTTTACCATCTTTTTCTACCCACGTACCTTTCACAGCGGAGGCATGGGTATCTCTTGTAACATATTGATAACTATAAGAACCTACACCAAGTACCACTAATGCTGCAAAACCTTTAGCTTCTAGTCGCTTAATGATTTCTTCTTGACGTTGTAAGGTCACACTGTCTCCATAGATGGCACCAATATGTTCATCTAGTACTTTCATACCTGTAGGGGATAAAGTACCACCAAAGACATCCCAGAGACACTCTACTAACCCTTTATCTTCTGTTGTAACTTCACGTTCAACAAAAGTACAATTAGACACTGTTGAACCATAGTTATCTACATAATAATAAGTTTTATCATGTCTGTTAAGATCAGGTTCATAAGTCACCGTATATACCTTATCTTCAAATTTCCAAACACTACACTCTGAATGATGTGGTTCTTCTGCTACCAGATTCTCTTGGAAAGTTTCATCCATTTCCTCTGCAACAAAACTCTTCCATAAAGTTAACTTGTCTTCTTGCTCCTCTTCAAGTGCATCAAGGTAATACTTATTATCTAATACTAAGAAATCTTTGCCACATAGGACTTCAATAATATCTCCAGAATCAGGGCGCACAACAAACTTACCCTCACGAGACATAATAGCTTCTTTCAGTTTAGGTAAACCTTCTGATACAAAAGCCCAGAAATCAAAACTATCTGATACATGGGATAGGATACCTGTAGGAGCTTTAGTGAATAGATATTCAACATACATAACTTCTGCCTCTAACTTGGTAATACCTAAATCTTCCACCATAGCCATGATATAAGAGGTGGCAGTAGAATGTTCTGTTGCCAAGACTGATGCACCTACCAATTCTTTCTCTACATTTGCATTATAGTACTTCTCTGCAAATAAAATGGCAGGGATAGTATCTGTGCCAGCGAAACTGGTAAGGTGACCAAAACCACTCATAGCTGCAGCATGTCTGCCAAAACAACCTCTAAAACTGAAGTCATGTACCATGAAAGGTATTAAGTCATGATCTAACCCTGCACGATCAAAACTCGCAATGGTGTTCTTCAAGTAAGCCTTAGCTGTAGTAGCGCTGGTCTGTATAGGCCAATTCTCCGTACTGAATACAGTCTCAATGTAGTTACTTAACCACTGAAACCCATCAACAGTGTTTACAAAAGTCACAGGCGGTACACCATAAGGTACACTAACTCCCTCTGGCAGTGCTTTAATACTTAAAGGTAAGTAACCTAAGTCATGTAATGCTTCAAAATGAGACATATCATAGTCAATCATCAGAGAGTTATCTACAATACGTTTAAAATTATGAATAGCTTGTTCTTTAGGTAAGTTAAAGAATGTATTGTTCCACTCATCAATAAGTACATCTTTAATGAAGTACTGTAAGCCTACAAATACTACAGAATCACCACCACTTACATTAGATAAACGTCCATTACGAGATGTGTAATTTGAGTACACTTTCTTGATATCTGGATGGTAACCGTCTTTGTGAAACGTTTTGTAAAAATCTGTTTGAGCCAAAGCCATGTTAATTGTCATTATTATTCTCTCCTCTATTATTTAACGTAATTACCAATATTAAAATCAGTAACGTTCTGTTTGTTTACAAAGTTACCTACTGTTTGATAACAGTATATATTATCAATAACACCTGTCAAGCATTTTAACCCTTTTGCACCAATCATATGTGTCACATATAAGTCTACTTGGACTGCACCAGCATCTTTCAATGCCTTAGCTAAACCTATGAAGGTGCCTCCTGCATCAAAAATATCATCTGGAATCAACACCTTAGCTCCGACTAAGTCTACTTTTGGTATCTCAATTGCAATAATACTCCCTGTCTTAATACAACGTTTCTTGCCAGCAAATACAATATCTGTTTCCAAATGAGAAGCTATAGTCTGGGCTTTCTCTACTGCACCTTTATCGGGGGCTACTACAAAATCATAATACTCATCAAAGTCAAAAGCAATACTCTCCCTAAAACAACTTAGTTGTTGTTTCACATGGAGTACATCACCTAGAATTTGTCTAACAGGTAATTCATTGTGAATATCACAAGTATGTACCTCATCAAAACCTTGTTGCTCTATCCAAGAAACAAAATCAAAGAGAGGAGAAGGATTTCCTTCCTCAAAAACTCTATCTGCTCTGGCATAACCTAAGTATGGCATGTTTAATATAGCAGAGAATTCTTGCTCCACTAAGTGTCCCCCATAAAAATTCTCTATACAGGACACAGCCATACCTACTTCCTCTCGTATCTCCTTCACAGGGGTACAAGGATCAACATTGATACTAATATAACGTGGTCCATCAGGCAATTCATCTAACTTAAATGTCAGACCACCGTCCGAAAACTCTACCTTATTTACTGGAATTTCTTTATTATCACTAAATACTGTAATCATCCCTCTTCCTCCTCTAATTGGTCAAGTAAATCCTCTAACACAGATATTCTTCCTTTGATATAACCATAATTTTCTCCACCAAAGAAATTAAATATCTTATGCTGATCCTCTACTTCATACCGTTCTAATTGTTTAGTCAATCTCTCTATCTGACGTTTTAATTTTGCTTTGTCTAAGTAGTTCATAGTTTGTATACTGTAACTGATTTGTAAATACCACCAAGACAGTGTTCGATCAGTTCCATCATAATAGTTTCCTCCCCTCCTGCTAATCCGCAACCAATAAGAGGTAATCCTATTTTAATGTTTCTACTTTGTCTACTATCTATATCCTGCAGATAACAAAATAAATCACAAAAACCCGAAGCAACAGCACCATAGTTAACATAACGTTTCTTGTCATACCCATAGTTAAGTTGACCACATAAGTTGATAACTCCTTTTGCAGAAGATAAGTCTCCTAATGGGATATGTTTATTTCCATGGTTAATCCATTGGCTGCACTGATTCATATAAGCAGTGTAAGCCTCTGGAATGCGCTTACGTATTTCTCCTGCAACACCAGAAGCATACTTACCTCTACTATTTGTACAGTGTACCAAATAATCTATTTCACCTAATAATAAGGCTTCTACCACATTCCCTTCTCTCACTTCAATCATGATTGATCTCCATAAACTAAGTAACCTTGCCCTTGGGACATCTCAGCCGAGATACACATTGTTGTACCGTCTGTAAAGTGAATCTTTAGGTCATCTTCGTCAGCATTAACATCAAGTACAGTTTTACCAATGAAATCTTCTGTGTACTCAGCCATAGGTTCTACCCAGTCTTCAGGCTTCACAAACAAAGTCATAACCTGTAAGATGTGGTGTGGGTTATCCCACTCACACAAGGTGTACTTAATGAACCCACCTGCACTATAATTATCTAACACCTTATAGAAATTATTGTTACCCTTAATATCAACTCTTACCTTAGTACCTACTTCAAATCTATTACTCATACGTAATCCTCCAATACGTTATCTTTTAATTGTTTATAGTATTTCATAAACTCTATTCTGTTGTCAATAACTTTTCCCTTAAAATGGTAAGGTTTCTTACGTTTTCTCCATCGCTCTACAATACGAGCTAAATTACTGCGTAAAGCTTTCTCTGTTGGACGATAGGTCTCCAAGTATTTTTTTGGCAAGTGAGAGAAAGAAGGGCAATCATAAGCAAACCCTTTAAACTCTCTTTTATGATACTCAGACTGGGCCTCTAACCACTGATATACTGTAAAAGGTAGATGTGCTTTAGCAAAGAGTACATGCCCCGTACCAAGCTTCCAGTCATCAGGACAACCTTTAATATTATCTTTACCTGATAACACTTCGTTTACTGGACGTAAACCTTCACGAACAGAGGCTTGCAAGTGTTCGTCTAGTAACATGTTTGGTGGGATACAATTAATTCTTGTCATAAGCACTCTCCTGCCAGTTCTTAACGCTTTCCTTCATAGTCTGTAAGGAACACTCCAAAGAAGTTATTTCTTTTTCAGTACGTTTTATTATCTCCTCTATAGCATCCTCTTTATTTTTATAAAAAGCACGGTACTTCCTAACTAGATAGTGATCTTTGAAATCTGGACTGTTTTTAGTATAATGAAATAGATAATAGAGAGTACCCTCCCCTGTAACCACTCCGTTGACATAATACAACCCTTCCGCAAAATCCCTACCCCCATGACATGCTGCCAACTTATCTCTTAGGTCATGCTGGTTTTGACGTAGTATATTTTCACTATTGGTCTTTATAAGGGCACTCCACTCTTCCACCATTTCTTGTATTTTATAAACCACATGACCTCCTAATTTTTTAAGTTGTACAAATGATAAAGACTCTTGAGGGTTAAGTCAAGAGTCTTTATCATTATTACTTCTGCTACTCTAATCTATCAATAACATACTTAGTGGTAAGTCCATTTGACTCAACTTTTATATCAATAGTATTACCTTCCCCAAGTAGTAACCCTCCTGCACTAGCCTCCTCCATACCTTGCATAGTACCTTCATTACTAAACTGCTCTATCGTTGCGCGAACTGGATGTAAATCTGAAATAAGTACACTAGGGAATAATGCTAAACCTATTTTCTTGTTAGTATCTACACAACCATCTAGTACAAATAACAGCCCATCCCCCAAGTAGTCTTTTCCATCCCCCCACATATTAGGCTTTGGAGATATACCTGTTACAGTTACGTACTCGTTGGCAGGTACCCCCCAACGACTAGCAGGACTACCATTAGAGTACAAGTACCAGTTTACAGGGTTACTCCATTTCATGATGTTTGCTGCATCAGTATTAACAGCGGTACAGTAGGTACAATAATTACCAGTATAAGGTGTTATGGCACTAATACTATCCGCAGTAGGTAGTACAGTACGTTCAAATTTAGCATAAGAAATACGTACTGGTTTCATATCAACATCCTGTACCTTATTATGATCGAGGTCTTTAGTGACTAAGTGATCGAACACACCTCCCTTAATTACCTCTTTCACCTTATTTGTAGGTTTCCAGATAAGTTTTAATTCATCTAACCTTGCGTACCTGCGCGCTAAAGAGTTTCCTATACCCATAGCTTTTACAATATCTTCTGCTTGCTTCCTATTAGCTTGTGTTGTTGGTAATTGAGCACGTTGGTAACGTAGGGGATGTACCTTCTCATTGTGACGTTTCTCAATAACACTGAAGTCGAAACCTTTAATTATGTCCTCAAGGAGACCACCTAAGACACTACCATTGATATGAGCAAACCCTTGGGGTGCTTCAGCTATAGCTTTCCAAACTACATTACTTTTGTTTTTAGTTTGATTACGATCTACGTGAAGTTCCTTCATCCAGTTAGCTACACCAATAAATTTCTCACTTTGATTTAAGGACCCTGACTGTAATAACTTTACTGCTTGATCCACGGAAGGCTCATTAAATTTAGCTAGTGCTCGACAAACCATACGGTAGTCTTCTTTCTTCTCCGCAATAAGTTCATGCGCTTGTTTCCATGAGGAGATTTTTACTCCTTCTGGGGTAGGTACATAAAAGTGAGACCAACCCCCTGCCTCTTTAGTACCTAAGATATCTAACTTAGATAAAAGTACATTATCAACTGCCCTCTTCTTAATAAGCTTTGATAGATTACTTACTACTTTATCAAATGCACCATAAACTTCAGATGTATCAAACAACGGAGAAGATACCAAACCTTCCTCACTGATAACAACCATACTACCATACTTACGTATGAAATTCTTACAGCAAGAACATTTATGCTCTTGTCTAGACAACTCGCCCTGAAAGGAAGCTAAATACTCTTTCCATAGTTCGTCTGGTTTATTATCTTTTGTCGTGAAAACCTTCTTACCTTTCGTGTTTTTCTCAAATCGAACAATTAATTTTTGCATAAATTCACTAAAATCACCGAAAGTGCTTGTGTTGTTTGTAATACTCATATCTTATCTCCTTTAAATTAATTTAATGCTATCAAGTAATCTACGTCTTTGCTTATGTAACGTATTATCTGGTACATTATGTACGCTACTTGCCCCATGCCTATTTTCCACTATCAAGCTAATTACATTATAACCATAATGCTCAGCTAAGTTTAGGTAAGGCTCAATTTCTTTCTCTGAAGTACTAGTGTTATGCAGTATAATATTACTGAACTGTAAGTCCATCATCTTATCAACACGGCACCTGCACTGAGAGTGAGCCTGTCCCAGTAAGCTTGCATCAAACACATAGTCACCATCATGTTCAAAGTAATCATCTGCTGACACCATTTTAGCATGGTGCAAACTATAAGCTAATGTGGTAGCTAGAGTGCTCTTACCTGAACCTGATACCCCTCTTAAAATATATAATGTGTTACCCTGCATTGAAATAGCCCTCTATAAAAGTTCTACGTTGTTGTTCATCATAACTAGCCCAAGCCTCTTTGTCAAACTTTTTAACAATATAATCTACCAAATCATAGAATTCTTCATCAATTCGTCTTTTGAAGATATTCTTATTAGTGAACATGATATCCAACTGTTTGGCACCAATCCGCATCATAGCTTTCTTTGCTAAGTAATATGGAGATTTAAGCTTAACAAGTGTTTCTCCTGTATCTAGATCTCTTACCATGAAACCTTCATGACGCACAGTACCTAATTCTTGTAGTACTTCCCTAAATTCACAAAGTTTAGCAGGGACTCTTTTACAACCCAGAGCTAAAGATATACTATCTAGTGTACCTTCACGGTACAGATGCCCTGTCATAGTATCTCTTGCACCAATTAAGTAAATACCTTCTTCTTCTTTGACAATGTGGGGATCACTCTCATCACACACTTCAAATAGGTACGTAGTGTATAAATTAAAGATATCCTTATTGAGCTTATTAACCCACTTCTCTACTATTAAAGAAAAATCACTGTCTAGGCTCCCTGTAGTGCTACATACTAACCCATAGTCCTTGGTTAGGGTGACAGCACCCATAAACCCATTAAGTTTAACAGGGCACTCTACAGTAGCATCTAACGGTACAGTAGTGTTATTCTCACCGAGATTAAAAACCTTCTTAAATGGAAGAACAACAATATTATCCCCTTCATCCACCACAGCCCCACGACACTCCAATAGTCGTTCATCTAAGTGCCATAGGTTCTTATAGAATACTTTACGATGGTACTTTAGTACGGACAAGCCTTTATACTTACCTTCAGTGTAAGTTTTCTTTCTAACTAAACTCTGTTCAATAAGGTCATCTACATTTAATTTTAACATTATCTCCTCCTAATGGTGGTCTGCTACATGGATTTCTTTTGCTAGGCACATATCTATAGCTTCTTCTAACTTAAGGATCTTACCTTGCTCATCCCAACCAACATCCATAGACCTGCCCAATGAAGGTAATGATCCATGAGAGTGCCCATAAAAGAAAACACTGCCTCTATGAGATTGATTCCATACACGAGGGGCATAATGCCCCATGCAAACTTTATGTCCTTCATAACGAAACTCTAAGTAATCAAACTTATTACTACTACGGTATTGCTCTCTGATAACTTTATCATGGTTACCTAACAACCAGATAATAGTGCCATTAAGTCTTGATATGATCTCCCTAGTTTTATCCCCGCCAGCAAAGGAAAAATCACCTACGTGAAACACTACCCCTTCTACTGGTACCACTTCATTCCAGTGGGTGATAAGCGCTTCTGTCATCTCCTCTTTGTCAACCCAAGGACGATACTTAGGTGAGAACTTTAAGATATTACTGTGTAAGAAATGCAGATCAGATGTAACAAAGTACTCTAAACTTTCATCTAACTTTTTACCAAATTGTATTTTCATAATACCCTTCCTTTTTCAAATTATCTAATTGCAGATACTATAAGTCCTTAACGTTTTGAGGTCAAGGACTTTATTGTTTTTATTTAGAAATAGTACCCATGCAGTGCTTCTAGCATAGGACTAATATCTACCTCTTCAGGAAAATCACTAATCTCTATTAGTTCCATACACTTATCATATTGCTCTGTAATACAATCCATAACTGACTGTTTATCGGTAACTTGTCCCGTCTTAACACGTAATATGTAGTTACTATCCAATAAAGGAAACTTAAGTCCTCCTGTAGTTAATAACTCTTCAAGCTGACAAAGCACACGTATAGCGTGAGACAAACTCTTAAAATCCATCCCAGACTCATTGCCCTTCTTAGTTCTATCTCCAAACTTTTTAATCTCTGTCTCCAGAGCTTCTTCAAGTAAACGAGATTCCCACGTTAGGATATACTTCTTACCACATACATCAATATAGTGTTGTTCGTGATCAGTTTTAACCATTACTGTCTTTATATACTTAAAGTTCTGTTTATCAATCCACTCAGGAATCGTAGTAGCTTTTAACTTGCACTGCCCACTAAGGAAACTTAACTGTTCCAGTAGTTGGTTCATTTCTTTGAATCGAGTAATCTTGTTGCCATACTTAGAACTATGTACTTTAATATACCCAATAATACCTTTCATATTCTTAGCCAGTAAGTTCTCACGATGTGAACTTATAGTCCCCCACATGTTAGAAGTTATTAGTGTTAACTCTTTTGGTGTATACAGTAGATCAATACAATTGGTATCGCAACTACGAGCAGAACGTAAGAAACTTGGTAGGGATTTAACCTCAATCTCAATATCCAATTCTTTATTACTCTTGTTCCAAGTCTTAACGCCTTCTCCTAATAGGAGGTCATTTTCAGTAGGAGCATAAATGGCTTTAATATCTACATCACTACCCTCTTGTTCAAGACCGTACAGCCAACTACCATGAACACTCATAAAGATAATATCCTTATCCTTGGTCATTTCCATAACCCACTCATATTGTTCCTTTGTTATGATGTCTATCCAGTTTTTCATTATTTATTCTCCTTACTTTTCCACTTGTATTGCACACCACGAATAGCATCAATTCTAGCCACACGTATTAACTCTCCAATCTCAATACCAGACTTACCTTGCTCAATTGCAGGTAATGAAACCTCTTTAGTGTTAACCAGCATAGCAGCTTCTAAACATTCTAACAAGTATTCTTTTTGCAGGTAGGGTTTATTCTCAAACTCTTTAATCTGTTCAGTATTAGCACCTCTCCCTGCAGCATCGGCTCTACAAGCTTTCAATATCTTCTCAAACCTTTCAGGTTTAACTAAAGCATTTGTTTGTTGGAATAGTCTCATTATTGATTTAGCTTTCATACCCTTATTAGTACCTCGTCCTAGACATGAATGCACCTTTTGATGATGCTCACACACCAAGAGGGATAAATCTCTGTAATTATTAGGTACCTTGTATTCATTACATAACTCTTCAATAAAAGGTAAACCCTCCTGCTCATGTCCATGACCGTTACCATGTTCTTGATAACAATAGTCTTTTCCAAAATCATGTGTGTAACAAGCCCAATTGATCTCTGGATCATTAAAGTGTTTAGCTGCATATTCCATAACCATACTTACATGTTTCCATACATTAGCTTCTGGATGGTGTGGGTTATCCTCTACTGTATTTTCCATACCTTTTGTCATAGGAAATAAACAAGTATAATCTTTCAAGAAATCAAAGAATAAAGAAGGCTGTTGTGTACTCAAAGCTTTCTCTGTCTCTTTCCAAACTCTCTCTGGGGTTAAGCCATATAACATACCGCTTGCATACATTTCATCACACAGAGATTTAGTCTCTGGTGCTATCGTCCACTCAGAGCAGAATTTAGCATAAAAACGAGCTAACCTAAGCACACGTACTGGGTCATCACGGAAGCTCTCCGAGGTGTGCCTAAGGATTTTATTTCTAATGTCATCCCTTCCTCCATGAAAATCAATTATCTCCCCTGAACGGGTACATTGAGCAATAGCATTGACTGTTAAATCCCTACGTAACAGATCATCTTCTAGAGTAACATCTTTTCCAAAGCTACACTCAAAATCTTGGTATCCACTACCAGTAGAGTATTCTGTCCTCGCTAATGCCCATTCATCTCCTGATACAGGATGAAGAAAGACTGGAAATTCCGAACCAACCTGTTTAAAATCTTTTGATAGCATTTCTTCTGGAGTACTACCAACAACCACACAATCTATATCATTGTACTCCAAACCCAATAAAATATCTCTAACACAGCCACCCACATGATATACCTTCATACAAAAATCCCCTTACTAAATTAATAATAAGGGGATTCTATTATAGTTTTACTCTTGTGTCAATAATTATTTTCCTTACAGGCTTTTCCTTACAGGAACAAGAGCCATCATATCCCAGTTCCAATCACGTATTAACCTAAAGATTAAATTCTCTGCAACATTAACATTTTTCTCTTCCCACAAGAATAAGAACTCAGCGCGCTGATCTTCTTTCTTAATAAAACAGTTAATAAACGCTTGACCTAAGCGATAGCTACTATTAGGAAACTCTTTATAATAAGCTATTTTGAAATCAAAGTAACTAATTGGGGGTAAATGACAAACGTAACTACTCATTATCAGCCTCTGCAATAGTTATCCAAGCTTGTTGGTATTCCTCCTCACATTGTCCCCACATAAACTTCCGTTCTTCTGTGGAGAGTTTCATATGCTTAGCGTAAAGTTCTTTAGCAACTTCTTCCACTTCCTCTGGAAAACTCAAGCAAGTTAAATCAAAAACATCACCACTAACAAAGGTAACTAACACCTGAGGGTGTGTACCTGTCATTTGTCTAAACTTAACCTCAGTTATAATTTCATTATTATGTATCATCCCTTTAGTAGGTATCACGCCATCATCATACATTTCTTTAGTATAAGGAATGTCCATCGGAGTTGGCTCTCTAAGCTCATCTGAGACACTTTCTCCTTGTTCTGGTACGTTTGTGTCAGGTTGTTCTACTACTTCTTCAAAATATGACATAGCGTAGGTACCTGCATCATAGACAGATCCATCATGATCTGTATTATATCTATCATCTCCGTCAGGTACTACTAAATCTCCTTCCTTATCCCTGAAACTTAAGTCATCAATAGTATAACAATGACCTACATGAAAGTAGTACAAACCTCCATTGTAATTACTAGACACACAACGTAAAACTTTACCATCTACAAATTCAATATCACTTAATAATTTACCTTTAGTTTCTGTACTCATTTTTATTCCCCTCTAAAATTATAGTATAGTTATCTTATTCTTCTTGGTGAAAAGAGTCAAGCTATTTATAGGGAATACTATTTCATCATCCCATTTAACCTTACTACCATTCACACTCATTGCTTGGTTTTTCACCCAACGTTTTAATTCTGAGTTAGAAGCCTTACCTCCACGTTCTCTAGAGGTGAATTGACACCATGTGTTTAACTCCATTAGATATTGCCAAGAATTCATACTTTTCTCCTTTACACACTATCAGATAGTTTAATTAATTCTTTACTATTGAAATTATTATAAGTCTTAATAATATAAGCCAACTGACATATTGAATGTACATTAGTATCTGTCCATCCTAGTGTTGGCTCTACCATACAAATAGTCCTACGGGCTAAATCACTACTATTATTAACAAAAGTCTTTCCTGTAATACTACAAGTCTTTCTAGTAGTTAATTTCTTAAAGGCTAGTAAACTTAAATTAAAATCTTCCTTACCCTCGGAAAATTTAATATATCCTCTGGCTAAGTTAATATCTGCATTTACCTGTTGATTATCTGAGTATGACATTATAGTTTTCTCCTTAATTATATTGCTAACAGTAACTTCTCTATACTTAGCAGTCAACTGCTCTCTTGTGTTATTTTCTAGTGTGTACTTGATTTTATCTAGTAATTCAAACTCCGAAGGAGATAGGCTACACTTGTGCATCTTATCTACAAAGGCATCTTTTAACACATTGACTCTGGCACTTACAACACAACAATTATGTACATGATAACCATCTTTATCATCAATCCTCTCTATACTTCTTGAGTGCACTCCATTATCAAAATCAATACCTGTATAATCACACACAGTAGAATTCTTGTGTAGACTCATATACTGCTCTTTGGTTAAGGAGAAGGTTATCTTACGTTTCTTTGCATTTAATCTCTTAGCTTCAAGTTTGGTATTCCAACTAGACATATTAATTATCCTTCTTAAAATTATGAATCCACTATAATCCCCTACCAGACAGAAGTCAACCTCTTATTTATTATTTATTCGAACGAGGGAATTCCGCTACACTTAACTACAAAAGTTACTATTTTAACGCGAACGAGTGAACTTAAAATAGTTGTTGACAAGGGTATTAGTTTGTTTATACTGAAGGTAATTAAATAAAGGAGAGATAATAATGTTTAAGTACTGGAAGAGGTTTTGGTTTGCTAAGAAGATATGTGAGAAGTACAATATAACTTTAATAATGCGATACGATACTAAAGAGATTGCATGGTTTTGGCACAACAATAAGATAGAAATAAGTTTATTCAGTGAAAACTTTTATTCTTCATTCCTCCATGAGTTATCTCACTACTTTGATTTCAAAGATAGTAAGGGTTATACTTCGAGTAGTTATAATAACAGAGCTGTAAGAGGTGTAACTTGGAAACCTCTAGGGTATTTCGGCACAAGTGGTATAGATAATTATAACAACCTCTTATATCGTGAATCCAGAGCTAACAGGTATAGTATCAGGTTACTAAAGAAATTAGGTATGTATGAAGATAAAGATTTGAAGTGGTTAACCTACTGCATGACTTCTTATATCTCAAACTTACCTACAGAAGGTAAAAAGAACTTACAAAACAAGTTGACACTTGCTGATATAGATTATAGACTAAATAAATATTTAACTTATTAAGAGGAGAACAAACATGAAGGATCTATTAAAATACAGTTATAAAGTTAACTGCAGATTAAAGTTAGTAAGGGTTGGTGGGGTGTTAAGAGTTATAAATTATTAAAAATAAGGGAACAACATGGATAACAATAAAATAATATGTGAGTGTTGTGGTGAAGATGATTACACCACTCAAAGCTATGAAGATATAAAACCATACCCCGAAAAGGTGCTAGTCTCTCACTGCACTAATTGTGACTTGAGTCTTTATAAAGAACCTGAACCAATTACATTAAATTAGATATAAGGAGAGTGACCATTGAATAAACTTTTAGTTTTGCTAGTGTTATTATTTACCAGCAACATATCTTATGGACAAGATTATTTACATTCCTGCGAGTACGCTAATAGGCAAACAGAACAGTCTGCTTTAGCTTGTAACATCTTCTGGGAAGCATCTAGTCACACAGAGGGTTATGTTGGGCGGCTAGCTGTAGGCTTGGTTGTTATGAACAGAGTTTACTCTACTAGGTTCCCTGATAATGTAGTAGGTGTTGTATATCAGAAAGCTGCGATGTCATGGACTAAGGATGGTAAGAGTGATCGTATACCTAATACTCACTTAGATAGGAAAGTGTGGGAACAATGTTTAAGTATTGCAGATGAGTTGCTCAGTATTAAGCACAGAAACTACAAATTCTTTGATTTTACTATGGGCGCTATGTGGTATCATAACACTAGTGTAAACCCTTACTGGGCTGACCCTAAATATATTACAGCTAGGGTTAATAATCATATCTTCTATTGGAATGATAAAAAGAAGT
>TARA_R110000782_G_scaffold101029_16_pt1 | contig 19093 bp, 16 predicted proteins | sample TARA_R110000782 | Tara Oceans TARA_R110000782 (sample SAMEA4397859) | marine metagenome | biome: Polar Biome; feature: [SRF] surface water layer (ENVO:00010504); material: water (ENVO:00002006), including particulate matter (ENVO:01000060) such as... | depth 5 m | reverse complement strand
GTCGTTGTGGGCGTGGAGGCAGGCGATCATCTCGACCGCGCCCGAGGCGCCCAGGGTGTGCCCGTGGACGGACTTGGTCGAGGACATGACCAGCCCGTTGCCGGCCCTGGCGTGCTCGCCGAAAATCTTGCGGACGGCCGCGACCTCGGCCAGGTCGCCCAGGGGGGTCGAGGTGCCGTGGGCGTTGATGTAGTCGATGTCGGTGGTGTTCAGGCCGGCGTCTTCCAGGGCCCAGCGCATGGCGTTGCCCGCGCCGCGGCCTTCCGAGTCCGGGGCGGTGATGTGCCCGGCGTCGGAGGAGTTGCCGAACCCGACCAGCTCGCCGAGGATGTTGGCCCCGCGGGCCCTGGCGTGCTCTTCGGACTCGAGGACGTACATGGCCGCACCCTCGGCCAGGACGAAGCCGTCGCGGTCGGCGTCGAAGGGGCGGCTGGCCTTTTCCGGGGCGTCGTTGCGGGTCGAGAGGGCCCGCATGACCATGAAGGCGCCGATGCACAGGGGGGTGACCGCGGCCTCGGCGCCGCCGGCGAGCATGACGTCGGCGTGCCCGCGCCGGATGTAGCCCATGGCGTCGCCGATGGCGTGGCCGGACGAGGCGCACGCCGTGGCGTGGGCCGAGGCGGGGCCCTGCAGGTTGAAGCGGATGGAGATGTTGCCGGTGACGGCGTTGACCATCAGGCGGGGCACGGTGAAGGGGGAGAGTCGTCCCGGGCCCTTGTTGTGGAGGACGACGACGCCGTCCTCGATGGTCTGGATGCCCCCGATGCCCGAGCCGACGACGATGCCGCGCCGGCTGGGATCGCCCTGGGTGAAATCCAGGCCCGAGTGGCGGACGGCTTCCTCGGCCGCCCCCATGCCCAGCAGGGTGCATCGGTCGATGCGCTTGGACTCGCGGTGCTCGAGGAAGTCGCAGGTCCAGTCGCGGACCTGCCCGGCGATGCGGACGGTCCAGCCCTCGAAATCGTCGAAGTTGGGCAGGTCGGTCTGCTTGATGCCGGAGCGTCCGTCCCGCATGCCGGCCCACGTTTCGGGGGCGGAGTGCGCGAGATCGGTGAGCGCGCCGTACCCGGTGACCACGACGCGGCGTCCGTTCGAGTGACTCATGGCTTTCCTGGCTCCGGGGTCACGCCGGGATGGCCCGCGGGCCCGGATGCGGTGGCTCCGGGCCTGTGGGTCGGCGTCCGGGCGGTCTTACTCGACGCCCTGGGCCTGCTTGATGAAGTCGATCGCCTGACCCACGGTCTGGATCTTCTCGGCCTGCTCGTCGGGGATGGAGGTCTCGAACTCGTCCTCGAACTCCATGACCAGCTCGACGGTGTCCAGCGAGTCGGCGTTCAGATCGTCGACGAAGTGCGTGTCGCGGGAGATCTTGGCCTTATCGGCACCCATCTGCTCGGCGACGATCTCGATCACCTTCGATTCGATTTCCTGTTCGGTCACTGGGTCGTCTCCGGGTTTGCGTCCGCAGGGAAGGGGAAGGACGCACCTCGCGTCCTGCATGACCCCCTCGGTCGCAGGCGGCGATTCTAGCCCCTCGCCGACACGCTGCCAAACCACCCCCGGGCCCGCGCGTCACCTCAACGGGGGGATCTCCCCGGGCCCGCGTGTTCGCGGACCGGCCCATCCCGACCAGCCGCCCGTTCCGGCCCTGTTCGGAAGGCAAGCGGGCGTGGGGCGGGCGGCGGGGGTCAGGACATCGCACGATCCGCCGATGACCCGTCACAGCCCCGGGCGGACGCCCGGGACATGTCTGGGAGGACAGGGATGGCATCGATGCCCAAGGAGCCGGAAGCGTTCGCCGAACAGGTCGCAAGGCTCATCCAGAGGATGCAGCCCGGCTTCCGCATCGACCGGGTCGGTCCCCGCGAGTTGCTCGTCAACGGGCGGCGGCTGGACCTGGAGAACCTCTTCCGGATGGTCGCCCATGAGCCCGACCGGGGCACGGACATCGTCGAGCACTTCCTCGACCAGCTCTTCACGGGCGAGACCCTCGACGTGGGCGAGACCCCGTTCGAGATGGCCAAGGCCCGCGTGATGCCCCGCATCCAGCCCGAGTCGATCTTCCAGCACCTCTCGCGGGAGCTGGTGGCCCACGTGCCGTACGTCAACGACACGGTGGTGGTGTTCGTGCTCGACATGCCGCACATGACGGTGAGCATCACGACCGAGCAGGTGGTCAAGTGGGGCATCACCGTCGAGCAGCTCGACGATCTCGCCCGCGAGAACCTCGAGCTGTACGCGCCGGAGCTGGAGCTGCAGGTGATCGACTCGGCCGAGGGCGGCCGGGCGGTGATCGTGGCCGAGCAGGACGGGTACGACGCGGCCAGGCTGCTGCTGGGCGACCTGCACGGGCGTCTGGCGGCCAAGCTGGGCCCGGACTTCTTCGTCGCAACCCCGGCGCGGGACATGTTCATCGCGATGAGCTGCGAGCCGGAGGAGTTCGTCACCCGGCTGCGGGACCGCGTGGAGGAAGACTTCACCCGCCTGCCCTACCCGATCACCAAGGACCTGTTCCTGGTCACGCGCGACGGCGTGGCGGGGACGACCTGGATGCGGCGAAAGGCGGCCTGAGCGGGCGGCTCAGGCGGCGGGCTCGAAGATGTAGTTCAGGTACGGCAGGTCGATGTCGGCCCGGTGCGCGGCGAGCTGCGTGATCGGGTGGCGGTGGCGTCCGTGCATGAACCAGCCTCGGTAGCCGAGCTCCTCGAAGTCTCGGAACACGCCGCCCTCGGCGGCCTCGGCGTCGTGGCACTCGAACAGCACGCACGGGCGGTGCCGGCGGAGCGTCTCTTTCGCCCCGCGGAACACGGCGCGCTCGTGGCCCTCGACATCGCACTTGATGAAGCCGATAGGCCTGGCGGGCGGGTGGGCCGCGAAGTGCGCGTCCAGCGTGGTCAGGGGGATGGTGAACTCGACGGTGTTGGGGCGGTTGGTGCGGTCGATCGAGGCGCCGCCGGTGTGGTCGCCGACGCGGCGCATGGTGGCCTGGCCGGGCGCGTCCGAGAGGCCGGACTCGACGAGCTCGAAGTGCTTGATCCAGAAGAACGAGGTCCGGAAGTCGTGGAGCTGGCGGATCATCTCCGGTTGGGGCTCGAAGGCGACGACCCGGCCGGTGGGTCCGACGGCCTTGGACATCCAGTAGGAGAAGATGCCGCGGTGGGCCCCGATGTCCACAGCCGTGCTGCCGGTCAGGTCGAGCGAGCGGAGGTAGGCGATCTCGGCGCGCTCGGTCCGCAGGCGGTACCGCCAGGCGCGGTGCAGGAAATGGGCGTGGCCGATGGGGCCGAGTCCGGGCATGGGACCAGTCTAGCGGTTCGGCCGGGCGGTCGGTCGCGTGGGGCGTCCCGGTGGGGTGTCCGCGCGGATACCCTTGGCTCGTGATCCTGCTCATCGATAACTACGACAGCTTTACCTGGAACCTGGTCCAGCGTCTGGGCGAGATGGACCGCTCGCTCGAGCCGGGTCGGGACCTGGTGGTCGTGCGCAACGACGAGATCGACCCGGCCTGCATCGAGCACATGGACGCCGGGGCGGGGCCGACGCACATCATCATCTCTCCCGGGCCCTGCACGCCGAGGGAGGCGGGGATCTCGGGCGAAGTCATCCGCCGGTACGCCGGGCGGTATCCGATCCTGGGGGTGTGCCTGGGCCACCAGTGCATGGCCGACCAGAACGGGATGGTGGTGGGGCGGCACCCGGTGCTGATGCACGGCAAGACCAGCGTGATCTGCCACGACGGGCGGGGGCTGTACGAGGGCATCGCCAGCCCGACGACGGTCGCCCGGTACCACTCGCTGGTGGTGGCCCGGAACACCATCCCGACCGGGACGGACGGCTCGGGCAACCGGTGGTCGGTCTCCTCCTGGTGCACGGACGTGATCGACGGCGTCGAGACCGAGGTGGTCATGGGCCTGCGTCGGGAGTGGTCCGACCCGGCCATGCAGCCGCTGGAGGGGGTCCAGTTCCATCCCGAGAGCTTCATGACGCCCGAGGGCCCGGCGATGCTGTGGAACTTCCTGCGTCAGGGCGTCCGCGGGCGGAAGGTCCCTCGCCCGGCGATGCTCGACGTGGTGGTCTAGACCGCCCCTTTCGAGCATCCGGGCCCTCCCTGTTGCCCGGACGGGCACTATCCTTGGCCATGCTCGACCCCGCACCGACGACCAAGCTCGACCCGTCCCTCGCCCGCGGCACGCTGGCGGAGATCCGCCCGGCCACGGCCACCCAGGCGTCGTTCATCGTGCTCACGGTGCCGAACACCGATTACCGCCTGCACCTGCGCCCGTTCAACGACGACCTGTCGGTGTTCGAGGGCCGCGTGGGCCAGAAGGTGATCGGCCGGATCCGCGCAGAGGCGCGGCGGATCGACTCGGTCGGCGCCGGGGGGCGATTCGTGGAGCCCTGCTTCGGGCGGCCGCGTCGGGTGCAGGGGATGGTCCGCGGGGTCGTGCCGCAGGAGAACGCGGTGCTGGTGGGGGCGGGCGTGCCGGTGCACCTGGTGGTCACCGCTCCGGGCCAGATTCCGGGCCAGTTCACCGAGGACGACTTCGTGACGTGCGGCGTGAAGGACGGGGCGAGCTTCGAGCTGATGGAGTAAGGGGCGATGGCGGGGGGGAACACGGCCGACGGGGCGGCCACGAAAAAGCCCCGGCCCGAAGTCTTTGCGGATACCTATCGGCCGGTGCGGCTGCCCTGGCTGTACCGGCCAGTCGCGGTGCTCATCGTCGTTGTGGCGTTGGTGCAGCCGCTGGTCTACTTCGCGGCCATCGCCGGCGTTGGGTGGGCCACGCTCTGGTGGGGTTCCTGGGGGACCCGGCTGCTGTCCGCGGGATCGACGGGGTACGGCTACCGCGCCCGCGGCCTGATCATGCTGCTGCGGGTGTTCGTGTATCTGACGCCTCTGGTGGGCGGCGTGATGATCGTGCTGTTGCTCCTGGGTGCGTTGTTCCCGTCGCGTCGGGATCCGGGGCCGCGGGGCTACCCGTTGGCGCGGGTGGAGCACCGGCTCATCTATGCGTATGTGGACAAACTCTGCGACATCATGCGGGCGCCTCGGCCGGTGCGGATCGACCTCCGCCCCGACGCCAACGCGTCCGCCTCGTTCGACGGGGGATTGTCATGGGTCGTCCGGCGACGGATGGTGCTCACGATCGGAACGACGCTGATCGCCGGGATGACCCGGAGGGAACTGACCGGAGTGATCGCCCACGAGATCGGGCACTTCACGCAAGGGATGAGCATGCGGTCGACCCGGCTGCTCGCGGCGATCAACCGCTGGTTCTTCCGCGTGATCCACGAGCGGGGGCTCGTCGACGACATCCTCGGGGACGGGCGGGACTCGGAGTGGGTGCTCATCCAGCTGGGCTCGGCGTTGATCGCTTTCTCGCTGGTGGTGATCCGCACCCTGCTGTGGGGCATCGCGTCGGTCAGCCGGCTGATCACGATGTTCATGCTGCGCCGGATGGAAATCGCCGCGGACCGCTGCGAGGCCCGCGTGGCCGGGTCGGAGGCGTTCGTCCGCTCGATGGCCCGGATCGTCGAACTCAACGAGGGATTCCGTAAGGCGATGGAACTGACCAGGCTCGAGGCCGTCCAGCGGCGATTGCCGGAGGACTTCGCCGGCCTGGCATTGGCACTGACCCCGCGGCTGCCGCGCGATCCAAACGGGTTCGTTTCGGGATTCAGCGAGTCGGGATCACTCTGGAGCACGCACCCGCCCATGGCGCAGCGGGTGGCGTTGGCGATCAGGATGGCCGAGCCGGGCATCGTGCTCAGCGACGGCCCGGCGACCAAGCTGCTGGCGCCGTTCGACGGAGTCTCCCGGTCGGTCACGAAGCACCTGCACGAACAGGTCGTGGGGGGTTCGCTGGCCGGGATCCGCGTTCTGAGCACAGACGCGCTGCTCGGGCGCGGTGAGCACGACCCCGCTCGGATCCGCGCTGCGGCCCCGGCGCAGCCCCAGCCGGTCAAGAAAGGTGAGGCCCGGCACGAGCCGGTATCCGATGGTGAGGTCATCCCGTTCGCCGATTCTTGATGGCGTCATCCGGCCAGAACATGTCAGACAAGCGATCCGGGAAGGGTGTGTGGTCATGAGATATCGCGAACTCATCCGAACGAGCGAAGTTCGAGCGGTCTGGATCTCGCTGGTGTTCGTCCTGCTCGCGTTGGCCGCGGTCAATGTGGCGTTCGCCGTGACGCGGATCCGATCTCGGACCGCACCTCAGGCGCCGTTGATCGAAGGCGGCTTCGGTGGGACCCCATCCCAGCGGGGCTGGGTCATTGCCACACCGCATGACCAGCCGTGGCCGGCGCCGACGAGCTGGGAGAAGCGTGGTCGGTTCGGGCTGCGGGAGTACGACATCCGCTGGAGCAATCCGGATCCCGAAACCAACGGTTTCTCGCTGAGCCTCCAGCACCTGGGGTGGCCCCTGCCAGTGCTCGAGATCAAGCAGATGTGGTGGGATTGGGACAATCCAGCGCTGCAGGGGCCCGAGTCGGACCCGCGCCCGCACCTCGTCCCGCTCGGGCTTGTCGCTAACCCGGTGATCGTGGGCGTACCGCTGTGGTTGGTGATGATCGTTCTGCCGACCGTACTCGTGGCGTTCCGACGAGTATGGCGTGCGCGAGACGGGCAGTGCGCGTGGTGCGGGTATGAACAAACCGGCGCAGCGATCTGTCCCGAGTGCGGGTTGACCCCCCCGGCTTCGTCGGACGCTTGAGCGCGACGCCTCCGGCACCGGATCCCTATGGGCACCCCGCGTTGTACGCGTCGATGAACGCCGCGACGTCGAAGAAGTTGGACTGGCCGTTGCCGTCCAAGTCCGTCGCGGGGTCCAGGGCGTTAAAGGCGTCGACAAAATCGGCGATGTCGAAAAAGTTGACCGTGCCGTCGGCGTTGAAGTCGGCCAGGCACGGCTGCGAGACGCTGAAGGAGAGGGCGGGACCGAACTCGCTGGTTTCCGCGGTGGACGTGTCCGTCGCGGTGGCCGTGGCGATCCACCCGTCCTCGATCTCAGACGCGTCGAGATCGACCGCGAAGGGGGCTTCTCCGGCGGAATCGGTCGTGACCACGGCCGACCCGAGGTACACCCGGCCCTCGCCATGCCCGCTGGGATCGGCCTCGGGGGAGGCGAAGAGTTCCACCCGGTAGGCGCGGTTCGGACGCGAGCCCAACGTGCCGCTGATGGCGGCGGTGGCGCCGTCGAACCCGGCGCCCGCCAGGATCGGGAAGTTCTGCAGCCCGTTGGCGCCGTTGTCGGAGTCGCCCGGGTCGTTGGGCGTGACGCCCGAGGGGCTTCCGCCGCCGCCGTTTGGTGGCAGCAGGTCGATGCCCAGCAGGGTGTTGCTGTGGATGGAGTTGCCGGAGATTTCGACGCCTTGGACGGGGTTGCCGACACGGACGCCGTCGAGCTCCGTGAACGCGATGGTGTTTCCTGCCAGGCGGACATTGCGGACGGTGCGTAGGAAGGTGGTCGGTTGGACGGTGACGCCCGCGCGCGTGGTGATGGGGTTCTCGCCGGTGGCGTCGGTGCCGATCAGGTTGTTCTCGATGATCACGCCGTCGTTGTCGGTGTTCAGGGCCGTGACGTCGATGGCCGTCCCGAAGACCTGGCCGGCGGCGTGGTTGACGCCCACGACCCGGACTCCCGAGATCAGGTTGCCCCGGATCGTGGTATCGAAGGCGTCGGCGACGCGGATGCCGGCGGTTCCCCGCTGGAAGACACGGTCCGCGCCGTCGGCGGTCACGCCGATGTAGTTGCCCTCGACGAGGGTGTCCCGGGCGTACTCAACCCGGACGCCCTGCCCGCGGGGGAAGCCCTCGGACCCGTAGGAGCCGAAGTCGTTGATCACGTTGCGTTCCTCGGGCGTCGGGCCGCCGATGCGGTTGCCCGTCGGATAGCGGTTTCCGTCGGTGCAGTAGGAACTGCCGGTGACGGAGACGCTGTTGATGCGATTGCCGAGGACCACGTTGTCGTTCGCGCCGCAGAGGATCTGGACGCCGCCGAGGTCGTTGCCGTCGGCGGGGTCGGTACCGCCGATGATGTTCCCGGTCGTGGTGCCCGGGTAGGGGTTCAGCTCGATCGTTGTGGTGTGGTTTCCTACGAAGCGGTTGTTGCCGCCGCTCCACACGGCGACGGCGGCGCCGCGGAGGTGCACCGTGCCGAGGCCGCGGATCAGGCAGTCGCTGGCCTGGATGATGATCGCCGGGATACCCCAGCCGTTGGGCTGCAGCCCGTAGATGCCCACCTCACGCCCGTTGGGGTTGGTGTCTCCGGTGAAGGCTGCCTGGGTGGAAAAGTCAACGGTGGTCGCGTCGTCGGAGATGAGGAACACGCCGTCTTCCAGGCGGAGCAGCGCGTAGTCGGACACGAGCCACCATTCGTCCTGCGGGATTGCGAAATGGATGGTGTTGGGTCCGGGGGTGTTGTTCGACGCGGTGACGGCTTCGCGGAACGAGACTTTCCCGTCCGGTCCCGGCAGATCGGTCATCTGGCGCGCGCCGGCGAAGTCGTCCGTGTCATGGAGCGTGTTAACAACGATGGGATCCTGCGCTGAGGCGGCGCCGCAGGCGAGTATGAGGCAGGCGGTGGTGCGGATGAGCATGAGTCGTCCTTTCTGCGTGCGACGGGTAGTCAGGGGCAACCGGCGGCGAAGAGGTCCAGGTAGCTGGAGATGTCGAAGAAGTTGAACAGGCCGTCGCCTGTCAGGTCGGTCGCCGGGTCCTGTGCGTTGAATGCGGCGAGGAAGCTCGAAACGTCGAAGAAGTTGAGCGATCCGTCGTGGTTGAAGTCCGCGGTGCAGCCTCCATCGCAGGGCCGGCGGCGCTGGGTGATGCCGTCGCTCAGTCCGTTGGATTGTCCCGCGGCCCAGACGTCATCCCCGGCAACGGTCATGGCCCTGAACCAGGTTCCGTAGTCGGTCAGTTGATTCTCCGGAACCACCGACCACTGGACACCGTCGTAGTGGAGGATGAGGGCGTGGGGGGATCCGCCGGCTTCGGTCTGTGTGCCCGCGGCGTAGATGTCGTCCGCGGATCGAGCGGCGATGGCCCGAAGTTCAGCGGAGTTGTCGAAGCTGGGGACGGGCACATTCGACCACGCGCTGCCATCCCAGTGAAGGATCAGCGGGATGGTCTGCTGTCGCGCGTTGTCATAGTCAAAGCCCGCGGCCCAGGCGTTGTCGCCGCTGATAACCGTCAACGCCTCGACGCTGGAGAACGCGGTCGACGAGAGGATCGGGAACAGGTCGTACTGCGTCCACTGCGAACCATCCCAGCGGATCATCATGGCGGCGGGGCCGAAGCCGAGATTGACTTCTTGCGCGGTGCCCGCCGCCCAGCCGTCGTCCTCGCTGGCACCGTCGATCGCCCGGATGTGGTTGAAACTGCGGCCCCCGGTTGCTGCAAGCGGGGGGACGTAGACGACGTCCCAGTCGTCCCCGTCGAGTCTGGCGGCCATTGGGAAGGTGAGTGCGGCGGGCGGTGGCAGCTCGGAGTATTTCGAGCCGACGGCCCAGACCCGGTCGCCCATGGTACCGATCGCCTGAAACGAGCTGCCGCCCGCGTAGGACGGCGAGTCGAGGAGATGCCATGAGGAGCCGTCCCACCGCATGGATTGCGACTGCGAAGAACTCGCCGGCGGGCTGTAGCTCCCCACGGCAATCGCGTCGTCGGGCCCGAGGGCGATGATGTCCCTCAGAATCTGGAAGTCGCTCAGCGTGCTGGGCTGGGGCGCGTTCGTCTCAAACCAGTCGGTCCCGTCCCAACGGGCGATGTAGTTGTAGGTGCGCGAGTCTCCCGGAAGAAAGACGCTGCGGCTTCCGGCCGCCCAAACGTCGTCGTTGGCACGGGCACTCAGCCCGAAGAGGATCAGATTGCCCTCGGGGTTCGGAGTGGTCTCCAGGACCCAGGGGCAGTCCTGCGCGAGGACCGGGCAGGCGGCGAGGGATAGGGCGAGCAGCTGGGTCCGCAAGGGGACTCTCTTGGCAAAGAGTCGCACAATCTCGTGCACCAACCGTTTTGGAAGGGGCGACGGCCTGATGGACTCGCGGCGCGTCCTGCTTGTGGACGCGGTGGGTCGAATGATCATTCCGAGGTCCTCCGGAAGAATGGATTGAAGATCAGGGACAGCCAGCGTTGTAGGCGTCGATGAACGCCGCGACGTCGAAGAAGTTTGACTGGCCGTTGTCGTCCAGGTCCGTCGCGGGGTCCTGGGTGCTGAAGGCGTCGATGAAGTCGGAGATATCGAAGAAGTTGACCGTGCCGTCGGCGTTGAAGTCGGCGCTGCACGCGGTGTCGCACGGCTCGCGGCGCTGGGTGATGCCCTCGGAGAGGTTGTTGGCCTGGCCGGCGACCCAGAGGGTGTCGGCGTCGAAGTCCATGGCACGGAACCACGTGCCGTAGTCAACGACGGCGTCCTGAGGAACCTCCGTCCACGCGGTGCCGTCGAAGTGGAGCACGAGGGCGTGGGGGAAGCCGTTGAGGTCGGTCTGCGTTCCGGCGGCGTAGACGTCGTCCGGCGCCCGCGCGGCGATGGCCCGCAGCTCGGCCGACTCGTCGAACACGGGAACGGGGGACTTGGACCACGCCGAGCCGTCCCAGTGCAGGATGAGCGGGATGGTCTGCTGGCGGGAAAGGTCGTAGTCCCACCCCGCGGCCCACACGTCGTCGCTGGTCAACACCGCAAGATCGGACAGGCCGGAGAAATCGGTCGAGTCGAGCAGGGGGAAGATGTCGTACTGGGTCCACTCCTGGCCGTCCCATCGGATCATCATCGCCGCAGGACCGAAGATGAAGCCGGTCTCCTGGGCGATGCCCGCGGCCCAGGCGTCGTCCTCGCCGGCTCCCTCGATCGCTCGGATGTAGTTGTAGCTGCGCCCGCCGGTGATCGCCAGCGGCGGCACGAACACCACCTCCCACGAGTTGCCGTTGCGACGGGCGGCCATGGGATAGGTTGTGGCCGCGGGCGGGGGCAACTCCGACCACTTGTGCCCGCCGGCCCAGACCGTGTCTCCGGCGCGTCCGATGCAGTCGAACCCGCTGCCGCCCGCGTAACTGGGCGAGTTCATGAGCGACCAACTCGAGCCGTTCCACCGCATCGACTGGGCCTGCGATGATCCGGCCGGCGGGTTGTAGCCGCCGACCGCGATCGCCTCGCCCGAAGGGAGCGCGATGATGTCGGACAGCCCCTGATACAAGCGCAGGGTGCTCGGCTGGGGCGCGGGGGTCTCGACCCATTCGGAGCCGTTCCACCTGGCGATGTAGTTGAACTGGTCGATGCCGGCCGGCTGAACGAACACCGTGCGGGCGCCGGCCGTCCAGACGTTCCCTTGGTCGTCGGCGTCGAGTCCGAAGAGGATCAGACTGCCCCCGGGATTCGGGGTGGGCAGCAGGTCCCAAGGACAGTCTTGGGCAAGGGTCGGGCAGGCGGCGAGCGCGGCGGCGAGCAACGGGGTACGCATGGGCATCCTCCTGGGTGCGGGTCACCTCCGGATCATGCAAGAACCGTGCCGACATTCGGATCGGCCCGGGAGGCTCACAAGGGGGCGGGGGTGTGGCCAGTTGTGGCCGGGGCGTCCGGTGTGGCCACCTCTGGCCGCACCGGCGGGTCGAGCCCGGGCGCATGGTACCGGAACCGAGGGGTCGCGCTCAAGGACGGATTTGCGATCGGACTGGCGTCGGACTGGCGCTACTCGTCGATCTGCTGGAGCGCGTCTTCCTTGCGGGCGCGGTGCTCGGCGAAGTTCTTCTCCAGTTCCGCGTTCCGCCACGCGATGATGGCCTCGCGTTCCTCGGGCGATTTCGCCTGCCGCATGCGCCGGTTGTACTCGGCGTGGATCTCGTCGGAGCGGGCGTTGGTCACGGCCCACTCGGCGTCGAGGGCCTCGCGCCGCTCGGCGTATGAAGAGCCGCAGGCGGGCAGGCCGAGCGCGAGGAGCAGGGGGGCGATGGCGACGGTGCGGGCGCGGTGGTTCATGATTCGATCCTCGGGTCGACCCAGCGGTAGAGCACGTCGACGGCCAGGTTGAACAGGATGAGCATCGTCGCGAAGATCAGGACCACGCCCATGATCAGGAACAGGTCCTTGTTCTGCACGGCGTTGACGAAGTGCTGGCCCATGCCGGGCACGGTGAAGACGCGTTCGACGATGAACGAGCCGGTCATGGCCAGCGCGGCGGCGGGGCCCAGGAAGCTGAGCACCGGGAGGAAGGCGTTCTTGAGGGCGTGCTTGAGCAGCACGGTCGCCTCGGCCGCGCCCTTGGCCCGGGCGGTGCGGACGTAGTCGGCGGTCAGCGCATCGATCATGCCCATGCGGGTCAGGCGGGCGATGTAGGCCGCGAAGGGCAGGCTGAGCGTAACGGCGGGCAGCACGATGCTCCGCGGCGTGCCCCACTCGGCGACCGGGAACCACCCGAGAATCAGCGCGAACACCAGCAGCAGCACGGTGCCGATCACGAAGCTCGGCAGGCTGATTCCGATCAGCGACACAACCAGTGTGGACAGGTCCGCCATGGAGTTGGGCTTGACGGCGCCGACCACGCCCGCGAGCACGCCGATCACCAGGGCGATCAGGATGGCCGCCGCGCCGAGCGTCACGGAGATGGGCAGGGCGCCCGCCACGATCTCGTTGACGGTCCAGTCGTCGTACTCGAGCGAGGGCCCGAGGTCGAACACGGGGCGATCCGGCGCGGGCTGGCCGGACACCGCGGCCAGCTCCCGCTCGCGGGCGATGTCGCCGTCCAGCGTGTCGGCCAGCCACTTGAAGCCGGTCACGCTCTTGAGATAGGAGACGTAGAACTTCGGGAACGAATCGAGGTTGTACTGCTTGTTCATCTGCTCGATGACCTCCGGCTTCGGTCGCCGGTCGGGGTTCTCGAGCGGGTTGCCGGGGACCAGCCACGCCAGGCCGAGCGTGATGGTGTAGATCACCAGCAGGATCACGGGCAGCTGCAGCAGGCGGCGGAGGACGACGGTCATCATGGGCGCACCGCCCCTCGTCCGACGTTCGACACTGGGTCCTGATCGGGTTCCTCAGCGGGTTGCGGGCTGATCGGCTCCCCGGCGGTCTTGTGCATCGGGCGGGGCCGGTCGGGTCCCTGGCCGTCACCGAGGATGTCGACGAGGAAGAGGTTGTCCTTGGCCCGGGGGTGGGGGGTCAGGCCGGTGATCTTCTCCGAGCTGAACATGGAGACGTTGGCGTAGGTGAAGATCGGGATGAGCGGCAGGTCCCGTTCGACGAGGATCCGCTCGGCCTCGGACAGCAGAGCCATGCGTTCGGCCGGGTCGAGCTCGACGGCGGCCGCCTCGAGCAGGGCGTCGTACTCGGGGTTGTTGTAGGCCCGGTCGTTGTTGCCGTCCTTGGAGTGGCAGATGTCCAGGAAGGTGGTCGGGTCGCCGTAGTCGCCGAACCAGCCGGCCCGTGCGGTCATGTACTGCTTGTTCTTGAGGTCCTCGCGGAAGATCTTGATCTCCTTCTGGGCGAGGCTGGTCTGCACGCCGAGGTGCTCCTGCCAGTTCTTGGCCAGGGCCTGCCCGATGAGGTCGTGGCCGGAATCCTTGTTGAAGAGCAGCTCGACAACGAAGTCCGGCGGGAACCGCGCGTCGGCCAGCAGGGCGCGGGCCTCGGCGACGATCGCGTCGCGCTCGGCCTGGTTCCGGGCGTCACCGACGTTGGGCAGGCCCCGGGGGCCGGTGTAGCCGCCGATAGAACCGGGGGGGATCAGCGTGTCGGCGGGGGGCTCCCCGAGCCGGCGGACCTGATCGGCGATGGCCCGCTTGTCCACGCACATGGCGAAGGCGCGTCGGACGCGGGCGTCCGCGAACGGGTTCGGGCGTCCGTCGGGCAGCAGGGGCTTGCAGTTGAAGTTGTAGAAGTAGGTCCCAAAGACGGGCGTGGCCTTGATGTCCTTGCGCGGGTCGGGCGGGAGTCGCCGGTCCACCTCGAACGCGTCCAGGCCGAGCGCCTGCAGGCGCACGACCTCCTCGGCGTGCTCGCGGTAGAAGTCCATTTTGTCGGCGAGCATGTCGCCTCGGTAGGCGGCCGTGACGTCGCTGAGCCAGTCCACCGAGCCGGTCTGGAACGCCAGCACCGAGGCGTTTGGGTCGTTGACGGAAGGGATGTCGATCGAACGCACCGCCAGGGAGTCGGTGTTCCACCAGTTCGGGTTGGCTTCCAGTCGCATGTCACGCTTGAACCGCCAGCGCGTCAGTTCGAACGGGCCGTTGGAGATCAGGACGCCCGGCTTGGTCCAGCCCGGGCGTCGGATGAGGCGGGCGGTGTCCGGGTCGGGACGTTCGAACTGCTCGACCAGCGGGGCGTACACCGGGTAGAAGACGGCGAAGGCGCACAGGTCGAGGAAGTAGGGGATGGGGCGTTCGAGCTCGACCACCAGGGTGCGCGGGTCGGGCGCGGTCAGGCCCACCACAGCGTCGAACCGGGCTTTGGTGTCTTCCCAGAGCCCGCGTGCGGCCTCGGCCCGGTCGCCCTCGTCCGGGCGGTCGGCGAACTCCGACAGGCTCGCCTCGCGCCAGTCGTAAAAGTCCTGGGCGCCGCGGATGAGCATGAACATGCCCACGTAGTCCGACGCGAGGTCGGGGAGCATGGCCCGACGCCACGAATAGCGGAAGTCCTCGGCGGTGACGGGCTCGCCGTTGGACCAGCGGGCGTCGTCCCGCAAGCGGAAGGTGTAGGTGCGTCCGTCCTCGGACACGGACCACGACTCGGCGACGGCGGGGACGATGCCGAAGTCCTCGCTGAGCACGTCGTTCTGGACGAGGCCCTCGAACAGCAGGCGGGCGACCCGCAGGTCCTGCAGCCAGCTCATCCGCTGGGGGTCGAGCGTGTTGACGTCGCCGCGGTTGATGAAGGTAAAGTCGGCGCGGGGCAGCGGGCGATCGGACAGCACGCTGGCGCCGACCAGTCCGAGCAGCAGGATCACGGGCAGGAGCAGTCGGAGCATGCCCACACGATACCGGAGCGCGGGCCGCGGGGGGGCGGCGCCGACGGTCCGGCGTGCCGAAACGGGCGAAAACCGTGCCGGTTACTTCACGAAGCGGTCGTTGGGCAGGCCAAACTGGCGGAGGAAGTCGGACCCGGGCCCGATGAGGCGGACGAGCTCGTTGCGGAAGCCGCGGTCTTGGGCGAGCAGGAGTTCGGCCAGCCTGGTCTGGGGGACGGAGTTGGGGTTGCCGCGGGCGTTCTCGACCTGGCGACGCCGAGCGAAGTAGATGAGCGACTCGCCGGCGTTGAGCAGGCGGATGTCGGCTTCCAGGTCGGAGCCCATCATGTTCTGGGTCTGGCGGGTCAGGGTGATGGCCAGGATCTGGCCGCCGAGCTCCGCGGCCGCTTTGGCGGCGGCGTCGGAGACCGTCGTGCCGGCTTCCGAGACCGAGCGGGTGGCGATGGAGGTTGCCAGCAGGAGCGTTTCCTCGCTGGCGAGCAGCTCGGCAGGCTTGATGCCGCGGGCCCGATCGGTGGCGACGGCGGAAAGGGCCGCGAGGGCGTGCGATCGGGTGCCGGGCAGTTCTCGCAGACGCATCTGCGCGGCCGAGCCGAGGGCGCGGATGACGGTCTGGGCGTGCTTGGCCCCGCTGTCGGCGTTCGCCGAGGCCTTGAGGGCGTCGATGAGCTGGGCGGCCTGGCTCTCGGTCAGGGCCGGGCCGGCCGCGTTGGTGACCTCGAACACGCGCCCGGCCTGCACGGCGGCGAAGAGGCGGACGCCCGCGTCGCTGTCGGTGAGCGCCTGGCGGATCATCGAGACGGTGTCGCCGGTGCCCAGGTGGCCGGCCAGGCGAAGGCCCGCGAGCCGGGCTCCAGGCTCGTTCGATCCGATCATGCCCGCGAGCAGCGAGGCGGCGGACTGCGCGTAGGCCTGGCGGAACGCCACAGAGGGTCGGGTGCCGGTCAGCGGGGCGACGAGTTCCTTGCGGGCGCGGGTGGCTTCCTCGGACTCGGCGCCGCTCGCGGCCGGGGCCAGGGCCGCAACGAACGCGTCGATCTGCGAGCGCTCGGCGCCGCCGATGGACGCGGCCTCGACGACGGATCCGGGCAGGGTGGCCCGGGTCTGGGCGATGGCCGCGGGCACGGGCAGGGCGAAGACGCCGGCGAGCAGCCACGCGGCGGAAAGACGGGCTCGGATTCGTCGCACGGTCGGACTCCTTGGGATCTTCCCGGGCCGGCGTTGGCGGGCGCGGGTTGGAAAGCTATCGATTCGGCCCGGCACGGTCAACAAGCGGAGCGGTCGGGGCCGGGGGGCGGGGAGGGCGGGACTCGGGAACGGGCGGGGGTCAGTAGACCTCCATGAACACGCGTTTGGTCGGCTTGATCTGGCGGGGGATCATCCGCCGGTCCCACAGCGCGGGATCGGAGGGGACGTCGTCGGAGATGTTCAGGTACTGCGTTCGCCGGTCGGGGGGGAGCATCGTCCACAGGGTGCGGAGGACGCCCAGTTCCATCCCGGCGATGCCGCAGATGTAGATGAGGGTGCGATCGGAGCTGAGCATGGGGCGGAGATCCGCGGCGTCCGCTTCCACGCGGTCCTGGACGTACATGGGCCGGGGCTGGTTGTCGGTGATCTCGCGGGAAATGGCGGTGCGGTAGGTGAACCAGGCGTGCTCGCGTTCCATGGCCCGCAGCTCGGCGTCGTAGAGCAGGTCGGTGCGGTAGGGCGCGCCCATCACGAGGCTGGCGCGGCCGGAATAGGCGGCGACCCCCAGGTCGGCGAGCATGCCGCGAAACGGCGCGATGCCGGTGCCGGTGGCGATGAAGAGGTAGTCGTGGCGGTCGGGGTCGGCAGGGAGCAGGAACCGCTTGCCGGCGGGCCCGGTCAGGTGGACTTTGTCGCCCTCCTGCAGGTCGCAGAGGTAGTTCGAACACACGCCCAGGAAGAGGGTGTGGTCGTCCTGGTGCTCGTCGATGGTGCGTTTGACGGTGGTGGCGAGGATCGTGCCGTCGCCGCGTTCGCCGCGGGAGGGCGAGGCGATCGAGTAGAGGCGGAGCTTGTGGGGCCGGCCCTTGGGGTCCGTGCCCGGGGGAACCACGCCGAAGGACTGACCGGCGAGCCAGGCCCCCTCGAGCGGGGTGCCGGAAACATCGATCTCGACGTGGCGGACGAAGCCCGCGGCCTTGCGGGCGGCGGTGCAGACCCGCGTTCCCACCACCGTGCCCACCACCGGTTCAGCCGGGCTGACCAGGTGCTGGCGGGCCTCGGGCATCTCGGGCAGCCCGGGGGTTTCGACGGTGTGGGAGGCCTGGTCTGCGGTCATGATCGATTGTTGACCCTTCGTCGGGGGCGGGCCATGGGCCGCCCCTCGGCCCGGATGCGGGGCCCGCGGCCAACGGGGTCCGTCGAACGGTCGCGGGCGACGACCGGAGGATTACGGGGTGGTGCCGCCGGCCTCGAGGGCGTCAATTCGGCTCTGGATCTGCCCGCGGACGTAATCGAGGATCGGTGCGTACTCGGCGGGCATCGCGGCGGCCTGTTCGTCGAGGGCGTCGAGGGCGGCGCGGAGCGCGTCCGGATCGTCGATCTCGTTGAGCATGTCGATCTGGGACTGGAACTGGGCCTGCAGCATCGCGCGGGATTCTTCCGGGAGGCTGGCGAGGATCTCCTCGAAAGTCATCCCTTCCATGGACTCGGGCAGGGTTGCGTCGTCCATCGACGTCACGGGTGCGGCCTCGTCGCCGGGTTCGGGTTCAGGCTCGATGCCGCCGAGGCGGTCGATGCGCTCCGCGGCGGCCTGCAGCTTGTCGGAGGCATCGCCCCGGGAACGGACCGAACGCAGCGCGGATGCCGCGGCCTGGAAGGCCTGGGCGGACGCGTCGGCCGACTCGCCGGCGGCTTCGCGAGCGGCGCGGGCGTTCTCGGCGTGCGGGCCGGGGATGGAGGCGTCGGCGAGCGCTTCGTAGATGGCGGCGGCCTCGTTCTGTCCGGCGGCGCGTCGGGCCCAGACTGAGCCGCGGACTTCCTCGGCCGAGGCACGAGCGATCGCGGCGCTGTCCTTGAGCACGGTGCGGGCGTCACGCAGCGCGGACTCGACCTGCCCGAGGAGGGTCAGCACGGCCTCGGCCTTGCGGTCCACCTCGGATTCGCGGAACGACACGAGTTCCGCGGCGGTCTCGGTCAGGCGGGCGCGGGCCTGCGCCGCGGCGGCGCGGGCCTCGGCCGCGTCGGACTCGGCCACGCGGGCGCGTTCTTCGAGTTCGCGCTTGGAGTTCTCGAGCAGCTCGATCTGCGCCTCGGCCTTCTGCACGTTCAGGCCGATCTCCGCGGCGGAGGGGCGCAGCTGGCCCACCCGGCCCTGGATCCGCACGGCCTCGAGCTCGAACTGGTCGGCCCGCAGGGTGTACTCGCGGGCTTCGGCGGCCAGTTCGGCGGCCCGCTGGGCGTTGACCCCGGCCATCTCGAGTCCGAGCGTTCCCGCCTGCGACCGCTCCGCGGCGGCCTTGGCCTCCAGGTCGGCGATCTTCGCTTCCAGGTCGGCGATCTGGGCGTCGATGTCGGACTTCTGACGCTGGTAGACCGCGGCGTCGCTCCGGCGGTTGGCGATGAGGCTGTCCAGCTCGGTCAGGTCGGCGCGGGGGTCGAAGGCGGCCGCCGCGCGGGCGACCGCGTCGAGGGTCAGGTACTCGCTGAGCAGGCCGCGGATCACCCGGACCTTGCGGAGCGCCAGGGTCTCGGCGGCGGCGGATTCCTGGGCGGCCTGGGTGGCCAGGCCGAGCTTGGCCCGCGCGACCGTGACGGCCGCCGCCTCGGCGTAGCCGTTCTCGTCGCCGGCCAGCGGGGTCATCGTGAGGACGATGTCCTCGTAGGTCGCGGTGGTCGTGTCGCCGAACGCGCGGGGGTCGCCCGACGCGGCCGAGGCGAACTGGTGCCCGGTGTTCCGGAGGGCGGCCTGGGACTCGGTGTCGCCGTCGCACCCGGCCAGGGCACCCGTGGCGAGCAGGATGGCGAGCAGCGTGGGTCGGGTGCTACGGGTCGCGTGGGGCATCATCTGGTCTCTTCGTGCGGGTTTCCGGAGGGCTTCCGGTCGGTTCGGCGGTCCAGAACCCCGGCTTGGCGGGGCGCGGCGGTCATCATAGGGCATCGGGCGTCCCGG
>TARA_R110000782_G_scaffold135656_3_pt1 | contig 19348 bp, 22 predicted proteins | sample TARA_R110000782 | Tara Oceans TARA_R110000782 (sample SAMEA4397859) | marine metagenome | biome: Polar Biome; feature: [SRF] surface water layer (ENVO:00010504); material: water (ENVO:00002006), including particulate matter (ENVO:01000060) such as... | depth 5 m | reverse complement strand
ATTATTACATTAACAGTGTCTCCAATTTTAGTGTAGTAACCGAAGATGTTTGCCGCTGAAGCATTTGTGCCACCACTAGACGCATCAGAAAGCACTGGCGTGAAAGTGCCTTCTTCATAATCGTCCAATTTATTTGCACTGGCATTTCCACCAAGAAAAATACCTGAAGAAAGATACAAATCCTTGAATCTATTTGTTGAAGTTCCTAAATCAGCAGCATCATCATTTGAATTATAGCCAGTAATTGTTGGCCTAAAACTGGTATGGCTGAACCTCAACCCGCCAAGGTCAGTTCTTACAAACACTTCATTATTTGAGTTATAACCAATAACAGACTTTGTAGTTCCATTCGCCTGTAAATCAATCATAGTGCCGTTTGCGTTACTTCTATTCACAGCTAATGGTGAAGAACTCGAGCTTGTAACAGTTAGTTTAGATGTTGGAGTGCTTGTGCCGATGCCTATTCTGTTTAGACTAGCATCAGAATATAGCAAAGAGTCATCGCTGTTACCTTTAACCCTGAAGTCAATATCAGTACCAGCGTTATTAATTGTTGCCTCTGCTTGCGCGCCATTTGTCCATAGCGAGAGGTAATTCTTTAGGGTGCCTTCTGTTCTTATCTGCAAATCCATGCGCCCAGATTCACTGCCATCAGCCACATTAACTATCTCTGTAAAAAGCTGCGCGTATAAAGTAGATTCATCAGCGTCATTGTTACCCTGCCACTGAAGCACGCCCATGTTATCCCCATTTGCAGGTGATACAGAATCACGCTCCAACAAGATGGTTGGCGCATTACTTGCCCCCGCGCTAGTGCCAATTGCATGAAAGTTCGGCAAAGTGCCTGTCTGTGTGCTTGTTACCTTTACAAAGCTGGGCGAATCACCAGATTGATATTTGTCGTTATTCAGGTTGTCAAAGTTTGCATCCACTTCCGTATTGGTAAGCGGTGAACCTTTTCCTGCTCTTGTTACGATAGTAGACACGATAAACCCCTTATACGCTAATGGTTACAACCCAAGTGATAGCTAAAGTATCTGTCGATGATTTATTTACGACATCAAACTTAGTGCGACAAAGCATATTACCAGAAGTGCTTGCGTTGAAAATACCGGCTTCAGTCAAAGCGCCAGTTGCATCACCAGGCTCAAACGTAGAGGTGTATGTAATAACACCAGGGGAATCGTTTACAGCGGCATCTAAAGCTTCACGGTTGCCAGCTTGAGTTTGTAGGGCAGTATCGCCTGCGGCAGCAGCATTTGTGCCAGAACCTAAAGCCATGTGCGACATAACCGCTTGGCTAGTACCAAGCATACGCTGACTAATAAAGGTTAAACCAGTGTTTACAACAAGGTTTTTGATCTCTTGGCGTGCTTTGAGATTGCCCTTTTCATCAGTAAGTGTCAGAGTAACATCACCAGTTACTTGCATTTTATCGTTAATCATTTTCTATACCTTTAAATGGATGCGCTTTCACCAACAAAGTCAGCCGCGAAATAGTTTATATTGCAATAATCTTGTGAAACAATTAGTCCTGAATCAGATGCTCCGATTGTATCACTTTTACTTGTAGATATGCTAAAAGTAACATCTTCATCAATATCTAAGCTTTCTGAACGAACCGAACTTACCGATACTGTGTAATTGTCTGCCGTATTCGCTGTATCGGATACTGACTTACTGAAACTTAATACGGAATTGTCAGCAACTGTAGATGAATCTTGTATTGTTCGGTCTAATTGCCACCGATAATCATCCTGAACACTAGCTTCATCAGTAAAATATCTGAATACATAATAATATCCAAATTGAATGGCAGCAATGGCCTTCTTATATACTATTTTAAAGACTAGCATTAGAAATCATCTCGTAAGTAAAATTCCATTATTTCATAGATAGTTTCAACTAGACCGTCAGAATAAGTTATCTCAATCTCGCCCTGATAATAACCGGCATCTAGGTTCAAGTTGCCTGAAGCAAAAGAGAATGTGGCAATGCCATTAGCAAAGTCACTACCTGAGTCTGCACCAAGCATGGTAAATAATACTGTAGTTGTATCTTTCTTCCTGAACTTCATGCGTACAACGCCGCCTGCAAAGCTTACTACTGAACCATCGTCTTCACGGGTTACGGTCGCTCTAATCTGCGGCGCTGAGTCGCCTTTTACTAATGTATAAATGTCCATCTTAAACCTCTAAAGTTACGGCTGCATCTGCGCCTTCTGTTACGTATACGCCAAAGCTTCCCCAAAAAGCTATTCCATTTGTTCCACTTGCCTGCAACCAAAGCTCTATCGTATCACCAGGTGAAACACTTATGGCGCTATATTCAAATTCTGTAAGTCCAGTGCCTGTTTTATTAAAGCTTTTGAAGTTAGATCCATTTTTCCTGAACTGTCCGGAAGCTGTAGTAAAACCATTACCTCCAGCGATTGTACCTTTAGTTTTAACGCTTCCACTTACGCCAAGAGTGATTTCTGCTAACTTAACGTAAGAAGTAAAGTTTGTTTGACCCCCTTTAGTTGAAATCGCTAATACTTCATCACCAGCAACTACAGTTTTAGTAGCTCCTTGTATAACAAGATTGTTTCCGTCCCAAGTAAGCCTGTTTCCACCGGCTGTACCAATACTAAACTTAGGAGTTCCACCGACATTACCTAAAAAGAATCCAGTTCCAGTGTTAAATGCTGTTTGACCAGAGCGAATGTCACCGCCAGTAGGTAAGGTTATATCACCTAAAGTTCCACTTGCAGCAGTTAATGTTCCTCTAAATACAGCATCATTAAACTCAGCGTCACCAGACTTATCTATCTTCCATCCGGCAGTGCCTGATGAGTAAGCCGCTGACTGTATAGCTCCAGTTATCTTTACATTAGTAACAGCGCCATCTTCAATGTTGCCGTTTTTAATTCCCTGACTGCCAATAATAAGGCTTGTTTGACCTCCAGCGGTTACCGTATCAATGCCAACATTATCAATTCTTAATCTATTTGCTTCGACTAAGCCAGTTTTAATTAATCCACCATTAATAGTAGTAATTTCACTGCTGTTTGCATCACCAAGCTCAGTATTTAAATTAACAAAAGTAACGATACCGTTAAATACAAAACTTTGGACAGGAGTATCAAACTGTTTACTCTGTGTAGCTCCAACTCCAAATGTGGCTTCTTGGACGGAAAACATACTAACCCAATAACTTTTGTCGCTACCGTTTATAGATGGCGGGTTTCGTGACCAATAAGTTGAAAGGCCACTAAATACACCTGTAGTAAAATTGTAAGCACCTGAAGCACTTGGCGTTGACGGAGTGTTTGTTGAGCTTAGTACATAATAGACGTAACCTGTAGCATTTCTTGGGCCAGTATCGCCATCAACAGGGTCAACTAATGTAGTAGCATTAACCTGGGACGAAAGAGCAGATTCATTTCCGCTAAAGTCTACAGAACTAAACTTATAAAAATAAATAGTATTAGAGTTTAACCCTCCATTAACAAACTCACAGGCTGATGCAGTCCAAGTTCCGTTTATGTTTCTAGGACGGCAAGATACATTAGCCATAAGAGTGTACCCAACGCCTGATACACCCCTGTAAACATTAACGTGAGATAAATCTGTGTCCACAGGTGTAGTAAAACTAAGGCTAATAGACTTAAATGCAGCGGTTGCAGTGGGAGAGGTTGGCACACCAGGAGCAGTTGTATCGCCAGCACCAGCAGTTGTAATGCTAACAGCATCACTTCTAACGCCCATTGCGTTTACAGAAAACACGCTTACGTTATATGAAACACCTATTTCAACGTCTGTTAGCTCTGTCTGTAAAGTAGTAACTCGAATAGATCGGTAAGCATCATTACCTTCAGATGTTTTTTTAAACTCAACGTCATAAGCTTCAACAAATGAATCTGGAGCGGCATCCCAAGATATAGTTATTCTAGGTATAACCGTTCCGTCACTACCCAAAAATGTACTGGCTGCACCCGTTAGGTTTGTAACTTGTGCAACAGCAAAAGGATTAGGTAGATTTGGCACATTAAAGGCATCTTGAATAGGCGGTTGATCGTAGGTGTATATACCAGCATTGTATTCAACAAGTCCAACAGTTACGGTGCCATCATAATTCAATGACAGCTCTTCTACCTGGTATAGCTTCGGCGTTAAAGTTGATGACAGTGTTGGATGTACAACAGTAACAGTGTCAGCCACAGAAACATTTAAAGCTTCACTAGTAGCTTTGAACTGTACTCTTTTGGCATAACGTGATCTAAATAATATTACCTTTGCAAGCTCTCTAGCGACATACGGGCTAGTTACAGCCTCTAAATCTACTCGAAGCAATAAATCAGTGCCATTATCTTCCGTTTGAAACAATGCGTGCTGTGCTTGCTCGTAAGTGCTTCCATTAGGATTAGGCCAAGATATTTCATCAGGCTCGTAATTTACTATATTGTTTGGGAATTTAGTTACTACACGATTATATTTATCTTCTTTAGATACGCCCTTAATTTGTAAAGCACTTGTCATATTGTCAATGTTAAATTCAAACGTGCTTGATCGGGCTTTATCTATTCTTAATGAATACAAGCCTTGGTTGAAAGGCAAAAAACCTCTGCAACCCATAAGCAAAGTTTCTATATTATCAAATATGCTTTTATCAGTTTGTAAAACGGCATGACATTGAAAAACTGGAATTGTACCCACAGCATCAACATAAGGAGTTACTAATTCATCACAATCAGTTGCAGCAGATCCGATAGAATCTATATCTATTGCACTACTTGGAAGACCCTTACCAAATCTTGTATTGGACAAATAATCTCTAATACATAAAGCTGGGTTTAAAGACCAAGTCCAAGTGTTATTATTTCCCAGTCTTTGGGTATTAACGCCCACACTTGAGTCATAAGCGGAGCTAGTACTGTCTTGCCGTGGATCATAAACTCTTCTGCCTTTAACCAAAGCGGTAATTTCAGGAACGCCTTGGAAAGCCTTAGTATTCCATTTGAGTTTCAATGCGACATATGCAACACCAGATAGTTTATGTGTAGAGTCCCAATCTGCATCTGCTTCATTCAAAAAAGAAACATAAGCTTGACCATCGCCACCAGTCCTGATTTGAGCAGTTACTAGCCCATTATACTTAGCATCACTTATAGGATTCCCGTCTAATTCAATATCAGTAATTGACTCGACTCTACCTTCACATAAAGTAAGAACAACATACAAAAACTCATTAGGGTCGCCACCTGATACATTTTTAGACGACATAAAAACACGAACGCCACCCAATCTTCTTTCGCCGTAAACTACTGGTATTGGCTCAATGTTAGATTCTTTATTTACAAGAACACCAGCCATAGCTCTGGCTGCTTTTTCTGCTTTCTTCTGTGCTTGTACCGCCATTACATAAGAAGCAACACCGACACCAATTGCAATCCATACAAATATCATTCTTTACCCCACCTTATATCTTTGATTGACTCAGCAGCAAACCGAAACCCTTTATCATCTGGAAAGAATACTTTTTGAGAGTTGTTATTTGTACGTCTTCCATTTTCTTTCTCAAAGTCTTTCCAATGAGAAGCGCACTCAACAGTTAAGGTACTTGAATCTTTTGAGTCAGCAATATCAAAGCCAGTAATTAATCCTTGAAATACTAAAAAACTTTGACCTATTACAGCGTCACTGTCATTCATAACAGCTCTATACACTTTAACCGGCGCATCTAGGTATGTGGATTGGCCTGAAGTTTCAGATAAAAAGATATTATTAAAATATGGATCTACTCCAGAGAGCGATATATTTAATGTGTTTACTCTTAATCCTTGCGTTTCTTGCGGAGCATCTACGCCGATTAGATGACTACTTGATGTCCAAGTACTACCTGAAGATTCTACGTTTCTACCCCAATCAGTAATTCTAATAGTCGTACTAAAATCAAACTGTATTAGAGTTGCCAGGTTAAAAGAATCTGAAGCAAGTGCAGCGATAGTGTTACTGTGAAGACCTCTTGGCATTAGATAGCCTCTATAAAATCAATTTCAAAGTCTAGCAAGGATGCAGACCCAAGATCGTAAGACTGGATGTCATTAGCTAAACGAACAGTCATAGAAACCGTGTCCTTGTTTATGGTTACATTGTTTGCTACCGAAGCAACGCTAGGAGGTTGAAACTGTAAACTACCATTAGAAGACAAGTCAGAGGTTATCATGTAGTTTTTTGTATGACTAGCAAACTTAAATAAATCACCAGCTTTAAACGTACCGCCTGTAATGCCATCAACAGCAACAGAAGTTGAGCCGACTGGCAGCGTGGTTGACAAGTTAGCCTGAACTGTTCCAGCAATCCCTCCAGACTTAAAAGAAATCTGAGGTATTCTAATAGTAAAAGTTTCATTACTGCCTTTTTGCAGCATCAAAAAAGCCATAATAGGAGCAAACTCTTCTCTAGTTAATCGAGAATAAGATGCAGTGAACTCCCATCTTTGACCGCCAATATTTCTAACCTGTGTACGTCCTGATAAGCTCTCACTAGACAAGTTAAAAAACTTACTAGTAAAGCCAACAGACTCAAAAACAGGTGTATCAGGATATACTCCACTCATGTTATTGATGCCCTTCCGCGATTGTTAACTGCTCGGTTAACCATATTTATTATCTGACCCCTGCGCGAATTTAGCAAATCATCAAATCCGGCAGTGTCATTAGCTTGTATTGTGAAGTTTACACTAACATTTTGCGCCTGTTGCATTGAACCTTCACTATTCATGGCTGATTTAAGGTTTTCATTTGTAGCTATTCTACCTGATGTTCCCATAGTTAGAAGCTCTGGCCCACGCTCACCTACTAGATAAGACTCTCCACCTCTAACCTGACCACCGTTAGCTCTAGCAAGACCTGCAACAGTTTGACCAGCGATAATACCAACACTAACAGCACCCATTGCTTGCACTTTAGCTGACGCAGCAATACCTGGTGGCCCTGGTAAAGCGGCCATCATCCCCATAGCCGCAACTTGTGTAGAAACCATAGTTTGAGCAATTGCAAGTCCTTGTTGCAGCAAGAAGAAAGCTTTGTATGCAGCAGATTCTTCGCCGAAAGCAGCTTTAGCCATTGAAGCCAATTCAGTAGCAATTCCTGCCGCCTGTCCTAAAAGCTGTTGATTGACCGCATTCCGAAGTTCAGCTTTGTTCTGCTCTTCTTCCGTAGTAATAGCAACCCGTTGATTAGCGGCATCTTGCTCAATTTGCCCCTTAGCGATATTAAATTGCTCTGCGCTAATTAGGTTAGCATCACGATCAGCAGTTATACGGGCTAAATCTTCAGCCGCGTATGCAGCTACCAATTCTCTCTCGCTCATCAATGACTGTTCAATTACAGCAAGATTCTCTTGAGCAGCTAATTTCTTTGCATCTCTTTTGACAGTTTCTTTAGCAAAGAATGTATCAAGATTATCTTCGAGCTTATCAGCGTCAGCTTTAGCTTTAACAGCAACTTTGACAGCAACGGCATCATCTTTGATTTTTTGTGCAGCCGCATCCTCTTCTGCTTTTTGCTTGGCTTTAAGTGCATTAATTTCTTTCTGTAAAGCAACAGTATTCTCTAATGATGCAACAGTCGCGCCATCTTTTAAGGCAACGTATCTAAGTAACTCATCACCAGTTAAAATTAATTGCGCGTACTCATCGCCTAACTTTTCGAGATAGATTCTTGCAGCATCTGCGGCATCTTCTGTTGCATCAGTGACGTTATCTGTTCTTTCTATTTCAACTTGTTTTAAAGCATTTAAACGCTCAATCTCAGTAGCAAGTTTTAGTTGCTTTTCGGCATATTCTTTTGCCGTTTCACCCGCAACTGCCTGACCTGTTGCGTGGTTGTAAGTAAGTTTTATACCTATTTCTTGCTGTTTGCTTAATTTCTCTATTGCCTTATTTAAATTAGCAACTTTTTCAGCAGATAAAGCTCTTTCAAATTCTTTTGCCGCTGGGCCAAGCTCATCAAACTGTTCACCCATTGATTTCATATCTTCAGCAAGGTCTTTAAAGGCATCGCCAGTTTGCGTCAATTGTTTATAAAGTAAACCGCCAAGCAAAGCACCAAAGGCAATCAGCGCACCAAAAACAGCGCCACCTGAGCCAAAGATAGAGGCAAGTTGCGGCCCCTGTTGACCGATAATAATGAAAGCGTCAGTTCCAGACTGTGCCTGTACCGCAATATCCTGCAACTGGTAAGAGGCTTGCTGAGTAGCGCCTCGCATAGCTTTGAATGGAGCTACAGTTTGACCCGCTCCCTTACCAACGCCTTTAGTTTTCTTCTCTGCTTTCTCGCCAGATTTAGCTAAATGATCTAATTCTGTAGCAGCTTCTTTAGCGCCTTTGGTTTCAATGCCAATGATTAGCGTATTCATTTCAGCCATGATTGTTTATCTCTTTAGAATGCAAAATGTCCAACGATCTAATGGCATCTACTTCAAAGGTAGATAAATCACCATAGATTGCCATGTAATCTTTGATTTGAGTATAACTGATAACACCACTGGAAGCATTTTTAAGAGATACGAAGATAGCCCACAGATACGCAAGTTCTTTACGTAGTGTAGGCATTTCGTCTAGCTGCTTAGGGTTACGACCTAAAGACTTAGCTACTTGATTTAGATTATCTAATCGACTGACTTTAGAGCCTTTGTCATAACCAGCAGCCCAAAACTGCCATTGACCAAAGGTTTCTAATTCTTCAATCAGCCCTTGATAAAATTTTTGCGGTCAGCTACAAAAGAATCTAGCTGAGAAGCAATGTTAGGCGAGTTGTAATATAAATCTTTGGCAACCTTAGCAGTAAACTTAACTGGCTTACCGTTATGCTCTAATCCTTTCCACCCTTTAGTTACTGACACAAGCAGATCAATCTCACCGCCTTCTTCTTTGTTTATAAGCTTTCTGTGATACGCCCTCACAGCCTCTCTGTACGACTTTGAGTCTAGACCCATTACGGTTATGTAGAAATCAGTCTCTTTCCCGTCTAATGGGCTTTTAATGCATATCTCAGTGCCTTCTTCGTGCGCGTCAACAGTGTATAACTGTTTCATGTCCATAATCTCTCTCCAGAGTTAATTAAGGGGCCTTTCAGCCCCTTTGGTTTGTAGCTTTTATATTACGATGGATCTCGTGTAATTTTCAACTGGGTAGCTTGTCCCGAATCATACAATGCCACAAAGTCTAATGAAATAGTAATAGCACCAGGGCCAGCAGCTTCAGGATTACCAGTATTGTATTTCACATTAGGCATTAGGAAAGTGTAATCTTTTCCTGCGGAGTCAGTCAGCACAAAAGATATTGAAGTAGATGTTTCTTGTACAAATTTATTTAAGAGATCCAAATCTTCAAAGTAAGCAGTAATTGAACCGGTAACAGTAGACTTACCGATTGAAGGCTCAAGTGTAGTATTTGACCCAACAACATATAAAGCTTCCATTCCGTTATCAATGCTTAACTCTAATCCAGTTACTACTGCAATTCCACTTCCACCTTCACTAATTGATCCAGTAAAGGAATCAAATGGAGGGCTAGTAGTTTCCGCAGTGTATGAAGATCCAGAAAGAGCGGCTGTTGCAGTATTAAATTGCTTGCCAATTATACCGAAAGAGCCTGTTACCATTGAATTAGGAGCAACAGACAAAGATAATGTGTTAACACTACAGCCAGTAGATCGCAAATACTTGTTAATATCTTCGTGGTGACGCTCAATAGTAAAGCTTCTTCGAGTTGTGCCAGCTTTCAGTACGTTAGCAGTCCAAGCTCCCGCAAGAGCAGCCTCAATGAAATCATCAAATGTTCCATAAGACATTTCTATATTAATGTCACCTGATACATTTTGATTGCCATGACGAAAATGTGCAATCTGACGATCATCACGAAGTTCTTCTGATTCGATTGCGTCTTTAGATAATCCCAAAGTAGTACCAGTATGGCGCAAACTTTGGAATGATGGGCTTGTTGGAATAGTACCAAACGTAGTTTCGGCTATGTACGCCAAATTGTGTCGTGAACCTGTTGCTATAGTCATAATTTACCTCGGCGCTACATGAGCCATATAATTAATTGTTACTGAAGTGACGAATCTTTCTTCGTCAATAAATCCTGCGTTTCTTGATACATTACCAAGCCGAACATAAACACCATTGTACAACAAATCAGTACCACGTTTAAAATGGTCAGCAATAGCATCTAATTTCTTTTCTGAAGCTCCTCGGCCTTTACCTGCGGGAGCAAACACATCTATTTGGTAAATGCCTACATATTCATCTAAACCGCCAACACCTAAGCCTGCTTGAACTGTAGGGGCTGGTAAATGGGTCGGCCTTAAATACAGTTTATTTTTGACTGGCTTAAAACCGATATTTTCCCAAGCTATAGGGGATCGGCCTGCAAGAGAATCTAATCTCACATCTAATGCTGTACTAATATCTGAAAACACTGTACTCATTTGACTACCTTATTTATAGCCTTATCAATTGCTTGTTGAAAAGCCGCTACGTTAACTCTAACCATTCCAGCGGGAGCCTGAGTAGAGTATCCAAACTCAATTCTACCCGCATAAGGCAGATTGTTTGCCAAGTACAAATTTTGACCAGTTGAAGACTGAACTACTTTAGTTATACCGGCTATAGTGTTACCACCGTTAGTATCTCGTATATCTAAAATAGACTTCTCTGGCGTAGACACACTTGCTTGCCAGTTAGCTCTAAGCTTGCCTGGCTGATAATCTTTAGGCGCTTTCCGCTCACCCGCAGGTTTCCATAATGAAGGATTACCCACAGGTGTTTGTTTAACAACCCTAGTAAACAAGTCAATAGCAGTTACTTGCACTACTTCTAGCGCATCACGGTGCGACTTCTCTGCAAATTCTTTAAGGTCTAAGGTGAAGCTCATAGAACACATCCGTACCCGAAGGAGAAGTAGTATTAACCTGCATGACTCTGTAATTAATGCCGTCGAATAACAAATTATCGTCGATTAACGGCTCACCTAATCCTGCCTCAACTAACAGCTTAATGTCACCCACTTGGATAGACATTGTTGATTTCTCAAACTGACCGTACTGGCTTCTAACTGCCTTTAGCTTCAGCTCATTAGTTAAACCTGTATACAAAGACCCTGACGCTGGGTTATACCTTCTACCAACATCACGAGTAATAACAGCTTCAGCGCCGAAGTTTTTAATCAGCCCAGCCGCAGTTTTGCGTAATGTGGCGTAATCAAACACGGATCACCCTAGCAGTCTTAATCAGTAGCTTTTTCATCTTTGTCTCAGCCGCAGTAAGATATGTATCTGCTCTTGAGCTTGCCTTATATTCAACAGCAATGCTATCAACTTTTTCTTTTAGCGTTTCACGGCCTTGGTTAGCCAGTGGATTAACGCCACCATCAATTGCTATGCATAGCTCCATCTCAGCTTCTTTAAGCAAGGTAGGAATGTTGTCAGAGTTGACGTAGTAATTATCAATCTCTGCGCCATATCTAGGCCATTGCAAAGCCTGGGTAATGCTATTCTTTGAGCCGATAAACATCTTAGACTCTAAGTAGTCCATTGCCTTTAATATCAAGACAGAAGATGTACCGGTTAATGTAATGCCGCGATCCGCAGCATAGGTGGACAAATCTGCCTCACTTACATATGAGTTAGAATTAGTTAATCCTGCACCTGTTTCTACAACTATTGTTGCCATTTATACGTCCTCGATCCAACCATGAAAGGCTGCTTCTACTGAGCAAGTTTTATCTCTTGAAAACTCAAATGCTACTACAGTCCCTTCAGGAAACTCTAATGGAACTGGAAGTGTAAATAACACTGAATTATCTTGTGTTGACATGGCATTAATCGGCATAAACAAAAACGGATTATCAAATAATTTACTATTGTACTTGTTTGCCACTAGAGTAAATGTGCATCTTGCATCAGCAGTGCCGCTTGTTGATCCTACGGTAGTGTCAGCAACAAAAAGCTTTTTACCTTTAGGAACCATTCTAGCACTAGACTTTTGCAATCGTTGATTAATTCCAATTTTAGCGTATACGGTTCCTTGATATTCAGCCGTAATATTGCCTTGAGCGTGACCTTTTCCAATACCAGCAGAGCCTGATCCAAAAGTGTACACGTGCATATCATTTATAAATCTAATGTCTGTTGCGACACTATTAACTAAAGACGCACCAGTTAAACTTATTATTTCAGTTTGTTCTGCAAGTTCATTGTCAAGATAGTGTATCTCAATAGACCTTATGCCGATGCTACCGTTATCAAAATCATTACCGCTAGTGCTTCTAAAGCTAAACTGAACGCCTGAAATAAAAGGGTCAGGGAATGTTGCATTTGATGAGACAATTGTTTTTGAGCCAGCACCCTGTACAGATGCACTACCAAAAGATGAGAAAGCTCTAGCGCCCTGAACATTACCGCGAGCAATATCATTGTTTATATTATCAACAGGAAGGCGGTCTAATCTTGTCACCAATTCGTGAGAAGTATCACCCTTTTTAGATGTAGAAAGCCTGATACCTTGTGATGACATTGTTTAGCCTTTTAAGAGTTACTGCTTATATCACAATCCTAAAAAGCCACCCCCCGAAGGAGATGGCTATCTTTAGACTTAACCCAACAATAGAGCGGTATGCTCTGGCTTGATGTTTTTAACACCCCAAGCTAGACCAACTTCGTAACGTACTTTTCTGTAGCCTTTGTACATTGCAAATTCCATTGTAAGACCTGAACGTGGATCAGTGATCAGGATTACGTCTTCAGCCATGTCACCTTCTTCAGGACGGGCTGGAGCGCGAGCAGCTAGTACAAGTGCAGAGCGGTTAAACGCCATGTTACGAGCAGAAGCAGCAGTGATAGCAATAGCCTTGTCGCCAGTACCTTGAGCTTTCTGGATACCTGGAGCAGAGATAACGATAGTTGCGCCAGATACGGCACCAGCACCAGTCTGTACAACATACTTCTCAGTGTCGCCAGCAAAGCTAATTACATCACCAGTAACGATAGTGCCAGTACCAGCAGCTTTAAGCACGATGCTAGTTTGACCTACAGTAAGAGCAGCGTTTACTACAGCGTTTGCAGAAGTACCAGAAACTGAGTTCTGAATCTGAGCAGACTCACGAAGAGGCATACCAGCTAGATCAAGCAAAACGCCTTGACGAAGCATAGAGTCAGTACCAGCAGAGTTTACAGCAGACTGCTTACCGATGAAGTTTGCGCCAGCAGCAGTGTTGATAACAAGCTGATTGTCAGACTGTGGGCTACCGTTATCCTTCAGAATCTTTAGGACGTTAGAAGCATCAGTGTAATCGTTAGCAGTTCCAAAAGGAGTAGTTGCAGCAGTACCGTATGCACGACTGAAAGTAGACTGAAGACCACCAAGATCGGTTTCAACTTCGTTTACAACAGCGCGGATAGCTTGAGCAATCTTAGCAGCACGAACACTTACATAGCCTGGGCCAGTGTTGAGTTCTTTCTGTGCATCGCCATTGAATCCAAACTCAGCAGCACGAGACTTAGTGATCTGGATGTTAGTAGAACCAGAGGTCTGACCAGTAGGATCAGGGATAGTCATCGCCGGAGTGATGTCGCCAACATTACCAGCAGGTTCAACATCAACAACGATGTTTTGGTTTAGACCAGCGCGTTCAGCACTAGCATTCATAGTTACAGCAGGGATAAGACCTGTTAGTTCGCGAGATACAACGTCCAGAGCTTCATAGATGTCTGGTACGATTGATGTAATGTTATTCTCAGCCATTTTAATTTACCTTTTAATCATTAGTTATAGTGCCACCGGACTTAATAAATTCCATCCGTTTAGCTGGGTTAAGTGCCTCAAATTCAGCACGATTTCTTACTTTTGTAGCACCGCTACTATTTGAGCCACCAGAAGCACCGCCACCTGATGATTGATTGCCCTTCAACAATGCAGAATACTTTGCATCGTTTTGAAACTCTGTTTTCAAGTCGGAAAGCGAACTCACCGTCAAATTACCACTATTATCGGTGACTTTAACACCATCATCGTGAAACTTCAAACGCCGCCCAATAAACTCACTGAGCAGTTCTGCGTTAGCTCCATCGGCGATTTCAGCGGCCAATTTCATAGCAACATTGCCTTTCTTTTCTTGCGCTATGGTTCCCCGTAAAGATTCAAGTTCAGCAACAGTAGATTCGTATCTCTCTTGTGACGACTTATGTAGCTGCTCGTAGTCACCCTTCTCTTTTGCTATTCTTTCACGCTCAGATTGTGTTTCAGATTCAATGTCACGTTTTGCTTGCTTTGCTTTCTTAGCCTCAGTAAGTAATTCGTCCATCTTAGCTTTCATGGCAGCATTATCAGCCATTAATTGCTCAACCTCTGCGCTTACTTGTGTTTCTTGTTTATCAGTCTCTGTATTAGTTTCTTCAGTCATTTTATTTACCTTTGGTCACAAACCTGACGATCACGGATCGCCTTAGAAATCGGAAAACACAATTGGATTCATGCCTTCCAGTTGAGGAAGAGTATAAACCCTTCCTGTTGGGTCAACAAATTTATCCAAAGACAATTTCCCTGACCTAAATAATCGAGAACGCTCTATTCCTAGCGCCTCATCTACAAATTCTCTATTTTGTGTCCTCAACCAACCACCATAAGTTGTTTTTGAGTCTACCTGTTGGACACCGTCAGCACCTATGGCGGGTCTAGTTGTTTTAACGTCTAAGCCCAGGTCAAACTCAGGCTTTATTGTCGGAACCGTAGTAGATCGGCAACCGTAATGTGCAGGCGGTATAACTTTAGATGTAATGTCGTATTTTTTACCATCACGACTCATGCATACAAAGGTAGTCCTAGAGTCCAATGTTGCCACCCACTCGTAGCCACCAATTACACTTGTGTTTTTTTCATAAGTATTTAATCGTGCGGCTGAACTAACATGATTAATAATTGTCCCGATTAACGAAGTAGCCTGTCTTTTAACTACAGTTCTCATCAAGCTATCTACTGCTTTTGCCATCAATGAAGTCGCAACTCCAGTCACTACATTATCTGTAATGGTTTTCAATATTTGCTTGCCTTTGAGTAGGCCAAATTGATCTAGGCTTTCGGCAATAGTCATGCCAACACCAGAGCCAACAGACATGGGCGCATCCATTACTGACTCAACTAGCAAATCTTCAGGTGTAGGCGTTACTGGCAGGGTAGAAACCTTATTAATCATAATTCGATTAAAGTCAGACTCACTTACAGCCAGTTTCATTGAATCCATCTCTACCAACGTCTTAACGTCACTAAAAGCTAGTACGTTTAATGCGTTAATGTCTTTTAGCAAATCTTGCAGTCGCTGAGACTGAAAAGCGGCAGGCTCTTGCGATAACCTGGCATTAATCTGTTGGCGAAGCCTGTTTAAGCGCCTATTAGCCTCTTTTGACCGACCGCTACCGTAACGCAGCAAAAAGATTTGATGTCTAGTTGCCGCGTCGATTAGGAACTGTTCACTACTCATTAATATTTACTAGTGGCTCAACAGTGTTATCAAAAAACATATCGTCTGACGAAACCTCTTCGTCCAACATATCATCTGTTCTGTCTGGCTCAATCAAGTTGGACTTTCGCATCAATTCACGAAGATCAGACTTGCCAATTACACCGCGATCCATTAATTGGATATTAGCCATCAGAATTTGAGGATCAATAGAAGTTTCATAAAACTCCTTGTTTATCTTTACTCTAGGTGCGTCTGTACCGCCCATAAATTCCATAGCCCAATTAAAGCAGGCTGTAAACGAGTTTTCGACATTGAGGATAATTGATCCTAGCTTGCTATTTTGACCCGCGAAGCGGATTTTTGCAGCTTCAGCAGTTTCGATACCTGACTGATCCTGAATAATGCGAGTACCGATCTTGACCATCTGATCTTCTTTGATTTCCATACCTTTCAGCGGCATTTGGTTCTCACCCGCCTGTAAAAGCATGGCATTACCGTTCTCTGGCAATAAGATCGCGGAACGTGAGCCGAACGATACACCTCCAGACATATTTTGGTCTACCCAAGATTGAGTGAGGCCCGAAAATGCGGGAGTTGGCTGACCAACCAGGAATGATGACTCTTCGTAGTCAGCAGAGTTGCGGTAATGGCTAATGTTGATCTCAGCGATGTCATACAGCGGAGCTTTGTCAACAGTCTCATCATTATTGACCGAACCGATAAATGCAAAGGGGATTTCATCCCAAAGTGATCCATCAGACTTGCGAGGATAGATATTGACATCATAATCCTCAACTCCGTCACCATCAGTGTCGCCCTGAGCGTAATTAATGATCTCATTGTTCTCATCGTACAAATTCTGCACATAAACACCGTTCTCTAGCCGTAGGACTCGGTGATACATACATTCTTCATATTCAAACCCATCATCAGACGGTTTCAACGTAGGCTCCTGCAAAACAAGCAGGGAAAGCTTTTTAATCCCTCCCACGCTAGTGGTGCGCCAATTTATGATAGATTCGGCAGGGTATGGCAGGATATTAGCGCGTAAATTCATCGCTTGGACTTCAGCATTGGTCAATCCGAGAGGGGCAGACGGGTAATCGACCAGTAAACCGTATCTACCGACCATTAATGCCTCACCTGCTGCATCTTTAATCATCTGGTCAACAGAAAGGCCGTCACCATTAGCATTATCGACCATATATTCGATACTAGCATCCAATTCCACAATACTTGGCTTGCGGAACACCATTCCTGTCATACCTTCTTTAGTGTGGCTAGTAAAGTTGACGAAAGATGCACGTTCTACGTAAGCTCTGTATCGAAGCTTGTTATCAGTAGATCCATCCATCGCATTTGGGGGTGGTAGGTATGCTGTACCGGCTAATCCTGTTAGCGCACCCTCACTACCTTTGCTTCTGGACTTAATCGCGGAAGAGCCTTCATCGCAATCACGGACTAATAGCCATTTCGGAAGGGCTTTTCTATATTCGGGGTTAGTGCTATCTACTGCCATAATTTTTATCTCGCAAAGCGTACTCGCAGATCAGCCACAGGCTTAACTACTGGAAGTTCAAATGCTATGGGGTAAGTCCCCGCATCGGGTAAGTGATCTAAGTTAGATTTCTTGTCAGGTACGCCATTATCGTCATACGCCAGTTGCTCCAGGCATCTAGCATAGTTCGGGCAGTCAATATCATTGACAAACAACCTTCCTTTATCAAATGCCGTGTTAGCGGCCATTATTCTGTCTTTCACGAAAGGGTTAGCTCTATTTGCATACACTGCAAAGCCAGCACTTTCCAATAAAGATATATCGGATATCGAAGCATCAACTGTTTTACGGCTTCGGCCACTGGCATCAGGATATACCCTTATAGTTTGGTTCGGATACCTTACCTTAATCGCCTCAATCATCGAAGGTGTATCATAAACACCCTCAAATTCACTGACAGCGTGCCAATTCTCACCTTTAACGATATATGATACTGCTGACATATTAGTCACGTTAAAATCCATCCCGATATTAATAACATCGTTCGGGCCTGCCACAAGCAGGGATCGGCATTTTATTCTATCATAGCTATTAAAGACAGTACCGGACTGAAGGTTAACAAACTGACCCTCAAGGTAAGCAGCTAACAAATTATCTGGGTAAATATCACGAAGGCTTTGCACATAATCGACAGGTAAGTGAGGATTACTGCTAGTAGGAGCCTGAATTATCTCATAACCTGGTTTTGGGTCTTTCTTCCATGTAGAGTAGACAAACTTAAAGCCTTCAGGCGTAGTAGTCACGCCAATAGTGTTTTGCTCACCATCTTCCTTCAATTGACGATTACGGGCTACGATCTGTCTCCAGGCATAAGCCGCATCATCAGGCTTCATGGTATCCAACTCATCCACATCAGCATCAGCGTGTTCATAGCCAATAATGCGTTCAGGTGAATCCATAGATCGAAAGTAGATCCGACCATACCCGTAAATCTCAATGTAATTTAGGGGTGTCTTATATAACCTGTAAGCTATTCCAAGCTCTTCTAACGCCGCCTCAAATCGAGGAAAGGCAATCATCCTAAGTAGATCGTAAGTAGGCGCATAAAAGCCCCTATCAGTTTTAGGATTAGCCAGTTTACCTAAGATGGCCCGCTTAACAGCAGCTTCAGTTTTACCCGCACCAAATCCAGCAACCAAAGCCGGATATTTAGCCTTGGTCGTCATGTATTCAAATTGAGGAACAGTCGGAAGGACGGTAGCCATCTAATTTAGATTACTCGTTAGGGTTGACAATATTAATGTTAATAGGCTGTGAGGACACATCATTATCAGTTTCACGCCATCCGCCCTGAGTCTTCAAGTAGAAGATGTTAGCAGTCACATTACCCGTCTGAGCCAATTCAACTAAGTTCTTACCCATATTAGCAATTTGATTTGAACGGCCACGACGATAAGCCATATCAACTTCAGGCTGTCTCTTTTCAATTGCTCGGAACGTACTCTCAGCAATACAAAAGTAATTAGCTAACTGAGCCTTAGACAATACAGCAGCCAAAGCTTCAACTTCAATTACCTGCTCCTTACTAAACACAATAGGATCAACTCCACCACCATCACCCTGATTGCCTATCTTAGCCATATTGTTCTACCTGTATAAAAAATGATCAATTGGCGCAAGAGTACCAAATTACCGAGACTTATGTAACTACTGTTCAAATAATCTGTCCCGTTTTAGTTTACCTATATAAAACCATCAAAAAACCCCCCTTTATTTTTGGAGGTATGCACAGGGCGATTTAGCCGATTTAGGGGTACCCCCACGGTGCCTTGCAAGGTGCCATTGAGAGCGTCTAATTCATTCAACCTGGTGCATCCATGCCAACGTATAGGCTTAGACCGGACCTGCTTAGATGCGATTGTATTGCCTTCTATCCCTATCAATATCCTCAATGCATTTACATTGATAAGATTGCTATTACATTGGCGATAGCTTTCAATTGAGTTTATTTTGCTGATCGAGTTCCCCAACAATATTTCCCCAACCTTTATATCCACTTGCAACCTAACAGATCAATAAATAATCAAACCGTTTTAGGTGTTTTATTGCGTAGCAATCCAATTTATTTTTGGGATATATATATAATATATTGATACCTATATATTTATTATTGTATAATAGACTCATACAGTCCTTGCGACACGAACCCCATAAACTAAAGAGTATAAGACTATGCAAACATATCAGACTGAATTAACTAATGCCGTGCAAAATGGTATCGAACGATCTAAAGCAATGCGCCAAAGAAAGGCACGCCGCGACGATATTATAGGGTTGATTGTAGTG
>TARA_R110000782_G_scaffold39917_1_pt1 | contig 19367 bp, 22 predicted proteins | sample TARA_R110000782 | Tara Oceans TARA_R110000782 (sample SAMEA4397859) | marine metagenome | biome: Polar Biome; feature: [SRF] surface water layer (ENVO:00010504); material: water (ENVO:00002006), including particulate matter (ENVO:01000060) such as... | depth 5 m | reverse complement strand
AGTGCCTAAGCAAACCCCGCATCAGGACGAGCAGCAACTAATAAACAAAATACTCACCTTCAAAGACGACCCATTAGGATTTGTCGTCTACGCCTTCCCTTGGGGCAAACCCGGCACACCTTTAGAACATCACAAAGGCCCACGCCAATGGCAGCGTGACGCACTTAACGACATGCGAAACCATATCCTAGAGAACAGACGCAAGCGGTCTTTAGACATAACGCCAGAGCTTATGAAGATGGCACGGTCCAGCGGCAGAGGCATTGGCAAGTCGGCGTTCTTAGCTTGGATAGCTTTATGGTTATTCTCCACATTACCTTCTTCCACGGTAGTTGTTTCTGCCAACACGGAGCAGCAGCTTAAATCCACCACTTTCCCTGAGATACGGAAGTGGGCTACGATGTCCATCAACTCACGTTGGTTCGAGCATAACATTATGTCTTTGCAGCCAGCACAGTGGTTAGTCCAAGCATTAAAGGAGACAACGGGTTATGATGACGCTTACTGGTATATTCAAGCACGATTGTGGTCTGAGGAAGCGCCTGACGCATATGCAGGTGTTCACTCCCAAATGGGGATGGCGGTTTTGTTCGATGAAGCGTCAGGTATTCCAGGATGTATCTGGCCCGTTGCACAAGGATATTTTACGGACAAGACAATCCACAGATTTTGGATAGCTATTTCCAACCCACGTAATCCTAGTGGCGAGTTCTTTGAGTGTTTCCACGGCAACAGGGATCAATGGAATCATGCAACTATTGATGGGCGGAGTGTAGAGGAGAATGATCCAAGCCTGTATAATAATATTATTCAGCAGTATGGCGAAGACAGTGACCAAGCTAGGGTTGAGGTGTATGGTCAGTTTCCTAAACAGGGTGATGAGAACTTCATGTCCCGTGGTGAGATTGAGGATGCAATAGAGAGAGAGATTTTTCCTGACCCAGGTGCGCCACTTCTTATGGGTGTTGATCCTGCACGTATGGGTAATGACAAAGCGGTTATACGGTTTAGGCAGGGACGTGACGCAAGAACGATAGAGCCTATGGTGTTTGGCAAATGCTCGACTGCTGAGATGGCGGAACACGTTTGCACGGCTATTAGTAAGTATCAGCCTGACGGTGTGTTTATTGAGGGGGACGGTGTAGGTGGTCCAGTCATTGAATTAGTTAGACAGGCGGGTTTTAAGGTTAACGAGGTTCTGGTGTCTAAGACAGCACATGATCCAACAATGTATTATCTTCACAGGACTGAGGTATGGGGTCGTATGAGAGATTGGATACATACGGCGTGTTTGCCTAACGAGCCTGGGCTGATATCTGATCTATCGGTTATGAGGTATGCGATTAATCTAAAGGGGCAGATCGCACTATGGCCTAAAGAGAAGATGCGGAGGGAAGGTTTTGCATCTCCTGACTATGCAGATGCACTTGCCATGACGTTTTCTAAGACGGTAAGTCGCAGAGATTCAAGGTCGTCAAAACATAATAATAGGAAAAGAGTTGCCTCTGACATGGATTATGACATTTTCGCCTAATCGGAAGTGGTTACCCGGTATATTCATTGTTGATCCTCTTTAAAAATACCTCGCACTTTTTTGCAAAGGTTTTCCTGTTGCCTATTTAACACAATGTGGTATATTCGCTACAGTGTAACATTATAGGTATCCCCATGAGCAGTGTATTCTCTGGCCCAAAAATAGAGACTGCGGCAGCTACAGCGCCTGTCCCCACACGTTCTGCGGCTGAGGTGCGAAAGTCTCAGTTCGATGAGCGGCAACGTAGAGCAATGGCGTCGGGCAGAGCATCGACCAACGTAACAGGTGGTCAAGGTGCAGCAGACACAAGCACACCAATAGTTAAAAAACTATTAGGCCAATAATATGAGCATGACCCCTGAGCAGATTATTAAGCGACACGATCAACTTGAGAGTGATCGCGGGACATGGGAGTCACATTGGGAAGAGATCGCAGAGCGCGTTATTCCACGTTACAAGAATTCCATGGAAAGATCTACGCTGAACTTCACGCGAGGTGAGAAGAAGACAGAAAAGATGTTCGACTCTACGGCGGCTCTTGGTCTAGAGAGATTTGCTGCTGCGATGGAGAGTATGCTGACGCCAAGGAACAGTAAGTGGCATCGCCTGATGGTGATGGACACAGAGCTATCTCAAGACCGTGAGGTCAAACTTTTCTTTGAAACAGCCAACAACATCCTTTTCAAACAACGCTACTCACCAAAAGCAAACTACGCCAGCCAACAGCACGAGGTTTATATGGGACTTGGTGCGTTCGGCACTGCGGCTATCTTCCCAGACTTCCACGATGAGGGTGGGCTACGCTATTCAGCCATCGACCTTAGAGAAATTCTTTTTGACATGAGCCATCAAGGCATTATCGACACCTCTTACCGTAAGTATACGTTGACGGCGCGGCAGATGAAGCAGCGGCTTGACGTAGGTCGATTTGACAGCATCCCTGATTCAGTCACTAAAGCGTTAGAGAAAACTCCAGATAAACAGTTTGAGGTTATCCACTGTGTCGTCCCCCGCACAGACTTTGACCCTACACGCAAAGACTATAAAGGAAAGAAATGGGGATCGTACTACGTAAGCGTAGCAGAGCAACACGCACTCAGCGAAGGCGGGTTCAACACGTTCCCATACCCAATCAGCAGGTATGTGACAGGGCCGGGGGAAATCTACGGACGCTCCCCAGCAATGCTGGCACTCCCTGCGATCAAGGTGCTGAACGAGCAGAAGAAGACCATGCTGACTCAAGGTCACAGAACGGTAAATCCGGTCTTGCTGTCGCACGATGATGGTATCTTAGACTCGTTCTCACTCAAACCGGGAGCGATGAATCCAGGGGGCGTCTCTGCCGAAGGTAGAGCACTGGTGCATACGCTTCCGGTAGGAAATCTCGCAGCCGGTCAAGAGCTAATGGACATGGAGCGTAAGGTAATAAACGATTCTTTCCTAGTCTCACTTTTTCAAATCTTAGTAGACACACCAGCAATGACTGCTACGGAGGTGCTCGAACGCGCCAGAGAAAAAGGCGCATTGCTATCCCCCACCATGGGAAGACAACAGAGCGAAATGCTCGGCCCCATGATCGAGCGAGAGCTTGATCTGCTGACGCAGCAAGGTCTGTTGCCTGAACTCCCTCCTGCACTTATTGAAGCAGAAGGTGAATATGAGATTGAATACGACAGTCCTCTTTCACGGTCACAGAGATCAGAGGAAGCGGCAGGTTGGTTAAGGACCCTAGAGGCGGCTATTGCGTATGCGAATACAACACAGGATATTTCAGTATTAGATCAGTTCGATATAGACGTAATTTACCCTGCCCTAGCGGAAATTAACGCGGTCCCAGCATCTTGGATGCGTGGGCAAGAAGCCGTGGATCAGATGCGTCAACAACGATCACAGCAGCAAGAGATGCAGCAGATGGTCGAAGCAGCCCCAGCCGCAGCCGGTGTTATGAAACAGTTGCAAGCTTAATGAGTAACGAAACAGAAGATTTCCTACGCAGTCGAGCACAGGCGTACACGAAGACCTTCAGTGGTATCCCTGCTGAAATAGTGCTTGAAGACCTTGCGAAGTTCTGCCGTGCGAACGAGAGCACGTTCCACAGTGACGCAAGGATAGAAGGGATCATGCAAGGACGCAGGGAAGTGTGGTTACGCATTTCGCAGCACATGAACTTGAGTCCAGAAGAACTGTTACAGATATATAATCCACAAGGAGAATAGCTATGCCTAAAGGAAACCCTGGCGGTTACGGTAAAGTTAAGAAAACAAGTCCTAGAAGCGTTAAGCGTCCAGCGACTAAACGTATGACAACTAGAAAGAAATAAGGAAGTACACATGGCTGAAGAAATTGGGTCCGTAGATGCGGGCAACCCAGGATCGGAAGTAACTGATGCAGTAGTTACCAGTTCCCCCCTGGATAGTTTTGAAGACACAGATTTACGCGATTACGCACAAGGTAAAGGCTTTGATAAAGCTGGGTTTGAAGGTGTAGTCAAAAGTTATAATTATCTAGAGAAAATGATGAGTGCAGACAAAGCAGGTCGCACCATTACACTATTGGGTGATGACTCTACACCAGAGCAGAAGGCAGAGTTCTTCGGTAAACTAGGTAGGCCAGACGCGGCTGATGGTTACACGTTCGAGCTTCCAGAAGGTGCGGACACAAGTCGGTTAGACGCACTGCGTACCACGGCACACGATCTTGGACTGTCGGATGCACAGTTCAACGGTTTAGCAACAGCCGACGCAGCGTTCATGGAGAACATGAGCGCAGAAAATGAGACGAACATTGGTATTGCCTCACAAGAAGCTGAGGCCACTTTGAAGAAAGAGTGGGGCGCAGCATACGAGAGTAAGGTTAAAGGCATAGACGCAGCAGCATCTTCGCTGAACATTGGTGAGGACCAACTCGACGGTCTTCACAAAGCTATGGGACCGGTAGGGGCAATGAAGTTCGTTGACAGCTTAGCTAGTCAACTACGTGACGACAGCATGGACTTAGGCACTTCTCAGTTGTCTGGCTTGAAGACACCGGACATGGCGAAGCAAGAGTTGGGTGAGTTGCAGATGAACAAAGAGTTTATGGATGCTTGGCTAGATCGCCAACATCCAGGTCATGGAGCAGCAGTAGCGAAGAAAGCAAACCTTGCTAAGATGATGGTGGGTATGACACCGTGAAACAAGCAAGGTTAGATGCTTTAAAGCTGGCTTCTGTTTATACATCTGACGCTGATGAGGCTATTATTATTGCCAGTGAATTTGCGTACTTTATTGAGAACGGGGACAGGGTTAACGTCCTGCGCCCTGTTCTTAATAAAGAAGCAGTTGTTAAAAAACAACGCATAAAAAAAGGATAGTTGAATATGGCTACCCCCAGTAAAGGAAAAGCAAGAGTAAAGGTTACGGCTAGTGGAAAACGTGTTTCTTACGGTCAAGCTGGAAAAGCTAAAGGCGGCGGTGCAAGGGTAAGGCCAGGAACGTCTAAAGGTGACGCTTATTGTGCAAGGTCGGCTGGCCAAATGCAAAAACATCCTAAAGCAGCAAAAAATCCTAATTCTCCATTACGGTTAAGCCGTAAACGATGGAAATGCGCTGGCACAAAATCAACGAGGGCTTAATGGCAAAACAAGGTCTATACGCAAACATTCACGAAAAACGAAAACGCATAGCTTCTGGTTCTAAAGAAAAGATGCGTAAGGCAGGAAGTAAAGGCGCACCAACTGCTAAAGCGTTTAAACAATCTGCAAAAACAGCAAAGAAGAAATAGTATGGCAAAAGACAAACCGCATTACTTACCAAGTGGAAAAGCCTACACTGGAGCTACCCATAAGAGTAGTGGGAAACTAATGTCAGGAGCAAAACACAGTAAGAATAGCAAGTTCCTTGTTCACACTAAACCAAAAAGAAAATAATTAGTAATTTTATTGCAAATAAACAAAATATATGTCATTGTTTGTACAGAGCGCACCATGGTGGTGTGGAACGGACAACGCTGATAACCTTCGGGCCAGCAAAAAAGTCTTAGTAGTGGCCCCGCGCAACGCGGATAAGCCTGTAGCTTCTTGTTATTAATCCAAGAAGGAAGGGCATATCCATGTCAAACGAAATCCTTGATTGGTCAGTAATCGACTATAAATCTACCGTTGAAGCATTGTTGCAACAACGTGGGTCTAAATTTCGTGATACTGTCATGGAAGACAGCTATCATGGTAAGTCGGGTGCTGCCGTCAACCAAATCGGTGCCGTAAACGCAGCTTTGCGTACTACGCGCCATGCAGATACTCCATTGATTGAAACTCCTCACGATAAGCGTTGGGTCTTCCCAAGCGATTATGAGTGGGCTGATTTGATTGATGATCAAGACAAACTTCGCGTTATCTCTGACCCCACCTCACCTTACGCCGTTAACGGCGCAATGGCTCTTGGCAGGGCTATGGATGACCTAATTATCGCTGCTGCTACCGGAACTTCCCTCACGGGCGAAGATGGTACAACTTCTACAGCTTTCCCTTCTGCTCAGACTGCCTCTACGACTGCTGGTGGTTTGACGGTAGCTAAGCTTCGTGAAGCCATGCAACTTCTGATCGCTGCCGAAGTTGATGTAGACAACGAACCTCTTTACTGTGCTATCGGCGCACAACAACACGATGATCTTCTAGGACAAACTCAAGCTATTAGTCTCGACTTTACTAATAAGCCTGTTCTTGTTGATGGTCGTATTCGGTCATTTATGGGCTTTAATTTTATTGATAGTCAGCGATTGGCTTTGTCTGGAACGGATCGGACAGTTATTACTTGGGCTAAATCCGGTCTTCACTTGGGTATTTGGAATGACATCAATGCCCGTATCACTGAGCGTGATGACAAATCTTATTCAACGCAGGTCTACGTCAAAGGCACCTTCGGGGCCACCCGTGTTGAAGAGAAAAAAGTCGTCGCAATCACTTGCTCGGAGGCTTAAATCATGGCTACTACATATAGTGTCCAAAAAACTAAGTGGAACCAAGATACGCCAACCACACGAATTAAGCCTAACGAACAGGCTGGTCGTGTGCGTGTTGCTTACGCATTAGCTGAAGCGGCATCTCTAGCTGTTGGTCCAATTGAAATGTTTAACCTTCCGAATGGTGCGCGTATCCTTTCTGGTGAGTTAATGCATGACGCTCTTGGCGGTTCTACTACAGCTTCTGTAGGTCACGCGGCTTATAAGAACGCTGATGGTACAGTTGTTGCTCTTGACGTTGATGAATACAAAGCTGCGGCTGCATCAACTGGAATTGCTACAGTTGATATTGCTGCTACATCAGCACTTGGTCGCAACAGTGTTGTCGATGCAGACTCTGATGGTATTCCCATCACGGTTGTAATTGCTGGCGCTGCGGCTACAGGAACCATTGAGTTGACAATGTTGTACGTTGTTGACTAATAGGTTGAGGGGGGCTTAGGCTCCCCTCAATTCCTCTTTTAGGAGTTTACTATGTCTTCTTCAGATGTAGACATCTGTAACTTAGCTCTACAACGGCTTGGCGCTAAGCCTATCAGCAGCCTGTCCCAGGACAGCACTGCGGCTAGAGCTTGCAACCGCGCATACGAACACTCACGCGACTCAGAACTCCGCGCTCATCCGTGGAGTTTCGCTCGTGCAAGAGCGTCTCTTGCTGCTGAGTCAACAGACCCTATCTTTGGGTTTGCTAAGCAGTATCCATTACCATCCGATTACCTCCGTATTCTTCCCAACGACGGGGTAAACGGTACTTCTACTCAGAACGACTTTCAGATCGAAGGTCGCAAGATTCTGACGGATGACTCTTCGCCTATCTCTCTTGTGTATCTCAGAAAGGTCACTGACACTAATGAGTTCGACGCCCTATTCGTTGAGCTTCTAGCTTCGCGTATTGCGGTTGAGATTGCAGAGAAGGTGACGCAGTCCAACACCAAGAAAGCTGATGCTCAACAGCAGTACAAAGAAGTTAAAGCGGAGGCACGTAAAGTTAACGCTTTCGAGCGCCCTGCTCAAGAACTCCCCACAGACCCTTGGATTGCATCGAGGCTATAGGTCATCGCAAAAGTTTCACCAATCCAGACAAATTTTAATGGGGGAGAAATTTCTCCCCTTCTTTTCGGTCGCCCTGATCTTGAAAAGTATCGCGCAGGGCTACAGACATGCTTGAACTTTGTCCCTCTTATTCAAGGCCCAATTGAACGGCGACCGGGTACAGTGCATATAGCTTCCACTGAGTCCCCAACTGAGGCGTCTAGGCTGGTCAGGTTTGAATTTAGCACCACCCAAGCTTATATTCTTGAGTTGGGTAATCTATACTTCCGTGTCTTCAAAGATAATGGTCAGGTCACCTCAAGTGGCTCCCCAGTAGAAGTGACCACAACATACGCAGAAGCTGACCTGTTTGAACTCAAGTTCACACAGAGCGCAGACACCCTCTACATCACGCACCCAAGTTACAAGCCTCGAAAGATCACGCGCACCAGCGACACAGCGTGGACAATCACCGACATTACGTTCGGCGATGGCCCTTTTCTTAACACAAATGCTACGGATACAACTCTAACCCTCTCAGGTGGCACGTACACCAAAGGCACCACGGGTGTTACAGTAACAGCGTCTGCGATCACAGGGATCAACAGCGATACAGGTTTCCAGACCACGGATATAGGTCGTCTGATTCGGTGGGAAGACCCTGCCGGTAACTGGACTTGGTACACGATCACGGCGCACACCAGCACCACAGTTGTAACGGTAACAATTACAGGCCCTACAGCATCCGCTGCCACAGGTACGGTTGACTGGCGTCTTGGCGTGTGGTCAGACACGACTGGCTACCCTGCTGCGGTTACCTTCCACCAAAACCGTTTGGTTTTCGGAGGGGGAGTTGAATTCCCACAACGTATTGATATGAGCCGTACAGGTGACTTTGAAAACTTCGCGCCTACTGAGCTTGATGGCACAGTGGTTGACGACAACGGCATCACTGACACCTTCTCTGCTGATGTGGTCAACGCTATCCGCTGGGTAGCTGATGATGAGAAGGGGTTGGTCACGGGCACGGTTGGTGGTGAGTGGATCACACGGCCCTCCGACACAGGTGGGGTACTCACGCCCTCTAACGTACAAAGTAAACGATCTTCTGGCTATGGTAGCGCGGACATCCAACCAGTCCGCGCCGGTCGTTCTATTATCTTTATTCAGAGAGCTAAGCGAAAAATTCGTGAAATCGCGTATGACTTTCAAATTGACGGCATTGAGGCAGACGACATGACCGTCATCTCTGAGGGCGTCACGCGCAGCGGTGTGGTTGAGGTGGCTTACCAAGCAGAACCTAATAGTGTGATATGGGCATGTCTTACTAATGGCACTTTGATTGGCGCGACCTACGACCGCAAGCAAAAAGTAGTTGGTTGGCACAGACATGTAGTCGGTGGGGTATCAGACGCTGCTGGAGCACAGGCTAAAGTAGAGAGCATCGCTGTCATCCCAAACACCACAGGCACAGCCGATGAACTCTACATGATTGTGCAACGATACGTGAACGGGGCTACGGTTCGTTCTGTTGAGTATATGAAACCTTATTGGGATGCCGAAACGGACCTTGAGGACGCTTTCTTTGTTGATAGTGGGTTGAGCTTAGACTCCCCCGTCACCGTAACAGGTATTACCTCCGCTGACCCCGCTGTCGTTACGACTGCGACACATGGTTTCTCTAACGGCAATAACGTCCGGTTCACTGAGGTCAAAGGTATGACTGATGTGAACACTATCAATTACCTTGTTGTAGATAAGACATTGACCACGTTTGAGATTGCCAGCACAACAAAAATCACGCCAAACATTACAGCAGTTACACAAGCTAACCCTGGAGTCGTCACGGCTACGGCGCATGGTTTAGCGGATGGTGATGAGATTGCGATCTTTGGTGTCGCGGGGATGACAGAGCTTAACGGTTTTCATTACACGATTGCCAATAAAACTGATAACACCTTCGAGCTTTCAGGCATCAACACCAGTGGTTTTACGGCTTTTGTATCTAGCGGTGACATCCACCCTATGATAGACTCTACGTCATTCACCGCTTATGTGTCTGATGGAGAAGTTCGTAAACAGGTGACGAGCGTTTCGGGCCTTTCTCATCTTGAAGGTGAAGTTGTCCAAGTCCTGACTGAGGGGTCCACGCACCCTAACCGTACAGTCGCTTCAGGTGCTATCACGCTTTCAAGCGGTTTTACCCATGTCCATGTTGGTTTAAGTTACGTCTCCGACGCTGAAACACTACGCCAAGAGGCAGGTGCTAGAGACGGCACAGCGCAAGGTAAACTGCAACGAATTACGAGAGTGATCCTTCGGTTCTTCCAAACATTGGGCGGTAAGGTTGGCCCTGACATAGCCAGCCTGGACACTATCGTCTTCCGTGAAGGTGGCGACGCTATGGATACAGCGACACCTTTGTTCACAGGGGATGTTGAGATTGAGTGGGATGCGGAGTATAGTACAGAGGCGTATGTATTTCTAAGACAGGAGCAACCTCTTCCTATGACCCTACAAGCAGTTATGCCGCAGTTGAACACACAGGATAGATAATGAGGATCGTGCCTTTTAAGGCAGAGCATGTTGATCAGATCAAGTTTCAAAATGCTCAGATTCAGTTGTCGGTTGAAGAGGTAAAGTTTCTAGAGAGTGAGGTGGCGTACACTGCTTTCGTTAACGGTAAGGCCGTCGCAGCCGCTGGGTTAATACATCAGTGGGAAGGTAGAGAGTTAGCGTGGGCGTTTGTTTCGGAGCTAGGCGCATCAAACTTTAGAACGCTGCACAGGTACATTAAGAAAGGTCTTAATGATAGGCCAGTTAAGAGAATTGAAATGACAGTTGATTGTAATTTTCCCCAAGCCCACAGATGGGCAAAAATGTTAGGCTTCAAGCTAGAAGCTGAGCGCATGGTCGCGTACTCACCAGATGGGCGCGACATGGCGCTCTATGCGAGGGTATTATGAGTGAAGTAGTAAAAGCTGGTGGTCAGGTTATGGGCGGTATCTCTGCTAAAAAAGCAGGGCAAGCTCAGAAAAAACTTGCAGAAAGTAATACTGCGGTTATTCGCGCCACAACTAAAGAGAACACGATCAGAGAACGTCGGGCGGGGAAGCGGAAGAAAGGTGCTGTGCGGAACTTAAATCTGTCCTCCACAGATGTTATAGAAGATTTAGCAGCGGAGTTAGAGTTAGCAGCTCTGACAAGTGAGTACGAAGGTGCCTTACAAGCTCAGGGTTTTGTTAACCAAGGTAGAATTGCTAAGAACAGAGGGGACGCGGCGTTTTACGGCTCCCTCGCCAGTGCTTCAGGAACCCTTCTGTCCGGTGCGTCTAAAGCTTTCACAGGAGGCAAAACCCCGGCAGGGAGCGCGGGGGGATCATCTCTGACCACCTCGACAAAGACAATTTAAGGATTAGGATATGCCAAGATTAGTAACTCCAGTAGTAGATCGCACCCAATTGACGGGTGAAGATTTCGGCGCAGGTTTAGGTCGCGGACTTGAGACTATCGGTGACGCTGGGATAGCTTACGAAGCCCGTGTAGCTGATGCTAAATTGCGGACCCGAAATCGCGCTGACGCAGTAAATCGCGCTAGAGACAAAGATACTTTTGCCACAGTCCTAGCTGATGAGCAGACCCGTGTTCAAGATGAAGAAGACCCCACCGATCCTAATCAGGCTGAGCGGTTTTCTGCCTTTGTTACAGCAAAGAGTAATGAGCTTATCGCAAACCATAGAGATAACGGTGGTTCAGATGAGAGTGTTGCTCTTTTAACACAATCCATCATTGAGCAGACAGGGTCCGCGACTCGCTCTGTGGCAAAGGCATCTATCACCGCGCAGCGGGATATGCTCGACACCAGTTTAACAAATGGGGCTAACGCCATCGCAACACAGGTTGGCGAACATGGTGAGATTGATTTAGGTAATGAACAGCTTAGACTTGCGATTCAGGATGTCGCGCCTGGGTTAACTCCATCTAAAGAGAAAGCCCATTGGGACACCGGTAGGGCCAATAACGTAAAGACTGCCTTCTCCACCGCCCAACGAAGTGGTGAAGTTGAGGTCATGCGGTCTATCCTAGCCCGTGAAGACATCAAAACATACATGACACCCCTCGATATCGGTAAGATGAAGGGTGAAGTCCTGAAGATTGACCGTGCTGCGACTAAAGGTATCCGTGACGGTGAACAGAAGGTTCTAGAAGTTGCCACGATTGCCGGGATCGCCCCTGAAGCCCTCACCAAAGAACAACGTCTAAGGATCGCTGGTTTAACCCCAAGAGAGGGCCGCGTCACTCTTCAGATGAAGTTGGAGGACTTCGAAATCGCTATGGGGAGGCCAGCTACCGAGTTAGAGATGTCTAAAATAGCTGGCACATACATTAAGGCAGAGGACCGTGGAAATGTCCTTGGTGGAACCTTCGGGGGTCTCGCCTTAGACCGATTCGCTAGAGATACTGAGGCTTTCGCGAACAACATGTTAAGCCCTGTGGAGGAAAACCTCTACATAGCGGCTGCGACTCGGTACACTGACCGTGTCCAGACCAAGAACCCAGATACTGGTCGTTTAGAATTCAGGTCTGCCCAGTTACCCGCATTCGTTAGTGAGGCACTGAAGCGTAGGGGTGTGGTATTACCATCGCAGGTTAACCCTGATGCACCAATTCAAGGTTCGCTCGACGCTGAAACGGCTCCTGATATTGAACCTGAGAACACTATCTTTGGAATGGCGGGTAAAGTCACCGGCCCCGTATCTGGCACCCTCTCTGCATTAGGTCGGACACCGGTCATAGGTGAGTTTGTTAGACCTGTTGAGATTGAAAAAGCTAGGACGCTTGTAGTGAGCCTCAAACGGAACCTCGTTAGGGTTCTCCAGAGTAGCCCACGTTTCAACGAAGGTGAGCGAAAAGCCATCGACGCTGAGATTGACTTGTCACCCTCTAACTTTGACACAGAAGGCGCGTATCAATCCCGCGTAATCGCAATTGATGAAGCGATGGCGATACGGGAGAAAGCCGCTGCGGCTACGCTTAGCGCAGGGGTGTCCACATTAGCAGAGAGACGACAGGCAATTAGAGAGCGAAACGCTATCGGTATGTTCCGTCTACAGCTTGGCGCACCCCCATTAATGAAGTCCGCTGATGAGGCACGTAAACTACCACCAGGAACCGTGTTCAGAACTCCTACAGGGCAGATTTTGACAAACGAGGAGGTTGAGCCAAATGGCTGACACCGCACCAGCGCCAGTTGATGAGTTTGCTGGGTTTAAGCAAGTGTCGGGTGCGTCAGAGAAACCTGAAGCACCAGATGAGTTCGCCGGTTTTAAGACCCACGGTTCTACCCCAGGTGAGAAAGCAACAGCGGTAGTGCAAGGCGCTATAGGCGGCGTGACGGAAGCGTCACCTATGGTTGCTGGACTTATCACAGGGGCCACCATAATGGCCCCTGTTCCCATCCCGGGAGCACGGGTGGTAGGCGGTCTAATTGGTGCGGGTATAGGATTGTACGCAGGTAAAGAAGCCCGTGAAGGCGCTTCTGAGATCAATTTCCCTGGGACAGACACCCCACTAACCCAACCAACAACACAAGACTTCCCTGCTGATCAGCGTCCTTACGCTATATCAGGGGAAGTGTTTGGTGGCGGTAGCTCATTCACCGCAGGTACTGTGGCGGTTGCTAAAGCTGGCTTTAAGGTCGCTGAGACCTTCATTGGTAGCTACATCAATCGGATGTTAGGCGCGGCTAAGAGCACCCCTGGGGCATTTATCTCAGCAGAGGCCGCAGGGTTAAGTGGTGCCGCACTTGGTGGCGCGGGGGCTGAGACGGTTGACCCTGGAGCGACCGGAACGCGCATTGTCGGTGAGGTGGCTGGAGGATTTCTCAATCCCACCCGAATCTTACTCTCTGCGTCAAACGCGGCGGGGGCTATAGTAACCAAGCTTAAAACTGCGGTGAGCAAGAGTGGTCAAGAGGATCAAGCTGGACGTATTTTAATAGACCTTGTGCAAGAAGCTGGTGAAGACCCAGTCCTTCTCTCGCAGCTACTTGAGGCCAATGGTCTTAGTGGCGTGGGTAAACAGACAGCAGCTCAAAAGACAGGGTCGGAGGCACTCGCAGAACTCCAAGCCCAACTTGTGACTATTAACGGTAAGTTCTCTTCTGAGGTAAACGACATCACCAAAGGGACTCTAGATAACATCAATACGATGATCACCACATTAAGGGGCCAAGGTGACCCTACTCTCTTACCTGATATTGCTAAACTCCAAGCTCTGAAGTTCAAAACTTTGTTGGCGGGTCGGGTTCAAGCCGCTGAGCGTGAGGCCGCTGAGGCCACAGCTAAGATCACAAAAGACACCCCAGCAGCTAGAGAAGAGATAAGTCTAGTTGCTAGAGAGGCGCTAAATAAATCTTTAGAAGTTTCCCGTCGAGCAGAGAGCAGCTTATGGGACCAAGTGTCCAAGACGGTTGCTGCACAAGCTCCTGACACTCTTTCTACCATCCAGCGGCTACAAGGTAGGCTTCTCCCAGAAGAGAGCCTCCCTAGCATCATATCTGGGTTTGCTAAGCGGCAGAAGGCTATAGCTAAGAAGTTAGCCAAGGGTGAAGAGTTAAAGCCAGGAGAGGCACTCACTTCAGGTGAGTTGATGATCCTGAGAAGTCGCGCTCTAGAGTTAGCCAGAGAAGCACAAGCTAAGAGTGAGTTCGGCAACGCGAGAATGTATGGCGAGGTCGCTGAGTCTGTTCTAGAAGACCTCAACGTCCTCAACGCCGGTGATGAAGCCTATGACATGGCGAGAGCTTTCTCTAAAGAGCTTAACGACACCTTCACCCGCACCTTCGCAGGTCACGCGGTGGCGAAGGGCGCACGGGGGGATCGAGTACCCCCAGAACTACTACTTGAGAGAGCGTTGGGTACTGGCGGCACGGGAGGTGCGCTTAAACTTAACGAGCTAGAAGAGGCTACCCGCTTCCTCTCCACAAAAGGTATCGCTGACGCGGAAGACGCTGGTGCTGTTATCGACGCCATGACCGGCGCTCAAGAGCAGTTGGTAAGATTAGCGGCTGCGGACGCAGTAGATGCTGCCACGGGACAATTGAGCGCGAAGAAATTAGCTAGTTTCATCAAGAAGAACACAACCTTGATGAGGCGCTTTCCTCAGATAGCGAAAGACCTTGAAGCTGCCGTGAAGTCACAGACTAAACTCAACGATGTTCAACGCTCAGTGACTAACGCCTCCAGGGTAATTGATCAACAAGAAGTGTTCTCTCGTGTGGCTAAGGTGGAGAATGGTATCACAGCAGTGTCAACCGCAGTTCTTGGTAAGACACCTGAGAAAGGGCTAACCAGCTTAGCTAAGTTAGCCAAGCGCGGCGGGGATGACGCAGTTCAAGGACTACAAGCGTCGGTGTTCGACTACGCGCTCAGAGAAGCCTCTTCATTGTCAGGTAGGTTGAATTACAAGCAACTGAGGACCGTGCTCTTTGATGAAGTAAACCCAGGCCAACCTTCGATAATCGACATCATGGTTAAGAACGGCACTATCGATGACACCGTCGTTAAGAACCTGAAGAAGCTCTTGGATGAAGGTGATAAGATACAGAGCATCTCAACTAAGAGTGGAAGAGGTGATGAAGGCTTCCTTGGTGAGGCTGACGCGCTGACAGACCTACTCACAAGAGGAGTAGGTTCTGTAACTGCGACTGCGGGTGCGAAGATGGTAGGCGCAAGTGGTGCTGGCCCAAGTTTAATCATAGCTAGTGCAGGTTCACGATTTGCACAACGTGCTTTGGACCGTGCTCCTAGGGGGAAGGTCAGAGATATTATGATTGAGGCCATGAAAGACCCCACTTTCATGGCGATGTTGTTACGAAAACCCAAAACCCCAAAACTGCGTTTACAGTTGAACCAACAGCTTCATGCCTATATACTGCAAGCGGGTTTAACTGGGGCTTCAGATAACATTGATGAGCGAGAAATTGAATGACCGTTTGGCCCACGAGAGGTAGAGCAACATGACTATTAGCACGACACTAGACCGTATCAGCTACGCTGGTAACGGCTCAACGACACCGTTTAGCTTCCCGTATCTTTTCTTTGCGGATGCGGACCTGACGGTGATCCTTGTTGTGGACTCTACTGGCGTTGAGACTATAAAAACCATCACGAGTCATTACACCATTACAGGTGCTGGCGACCAATCCGGTGGCACGGTCACAATGGCTACACCACCAGCTTCTGGTGAAACGCTTGTGATTTTAAGAGACGCGGACATCACACAGGGCTTAGACCTTGTGGAGAACGACCCTTTCCCTTCTGACCTCATTGAGCAACAGTTCGATAAGCTCACAATCGCAGCTCAGAAACTCGATACGTGGGCTAACCGTACAGCTAAACTCACTGATGGTGACACCAGTGGCTTTGACGCAACACTCCCCAACACTCATACGGCAGACACCGCGCTTGTAATAAACGCAGCGGGTACAGGCTTTGATGTTGGTCCTGATGTATCTGATCTGAGCACAGCAGCCGCAAACGCTACGGCAGCAGCAAATAGTGCAACAGCGGCGGCGGGTAGCGCAGCCGCTGTTGGTTCAGTCACGATTGAAAACTTCGACGGCACCGATCTCACCTCTTCGGGTACGGTCTTAACACTCTTAACTGTTACACCTACCTCTGAGAACCAAGTTCAAGTTTACGTTAGTGGCGTCCAGCAAGACCATACAACTTTCAGCCTATCTGGGGCCGTGATCACCTTTACCGCTGCTTTGCCCACCGACTCAGGTAACTTGATTGAGGTTATTGTCGGTGCGGTTGGGATTGTCGGGCCTACTGGCGCTACTGGGGCTACTGGCGGGGCTGGAAGCGCGGCTCCTGTACAGATGGTGTTTAATAATACCGATGAGGCTGACGAGGATAAAGGCACGGCTCTGATATGGCTAAATAACAATACTCACGCAAACGCTACGCGTGTTTATGTAGATGACAACGATAGCGCCGGTGCGGACATATCATCGTGGGTTGCTAGTTGGGACGATGTCACAACCTCTACTATCCGAGGCACAATCATCATATCCCAAAACGCGGCACCCGCCAATTATTTAATGTATAACGTGACGGGCGCTACCGTGGACGCCACGGCCTACCAAAAAATCGTGGTAACTTATGTCACGGGAGCTGGCACTGTGGCGAACGGAGATCCAGTAACTGTTTTCTTTTCGCGCACTGGTGACGCTGGATCAGGTCTAGCATCAATTGTCGAAGATACGACACCGCAACTCGGTGGTTTTCTAGATTCCAATAATAAGTTTATCAGTAATGACCAAGGGGCGAACATCGCTTCCGTTGCTGGAGACACTAACATTTGGGCCAACTTCGATGGGAACACTGTTCATATAACCGGCACCAATGCCATTACAGACTTTGGGACTCCAAAGGTCGCTGGCGATAAGATGTGGGTTATATTCGATGGGGCTGCTTCTGTTGTAGACAGTTCTACTATTACATGTGTGGGTAATACAAACTATCAAGCCGCCGCTAATGATATGGCTTTGGTATATGCCTTATCAACTTCCACCTTCTTGTTCATACCTTTCCCCAATACTGCTGCATCATGGAGAACTCTTACAGGCACAGTTATTGGTACGGATGTTCTTGCTGAAAGTGACACTCCTGTTGGTCAACACACAATATTTGTGCCAGCAGGGGCTATGGAAGCTGCGGTAACGACAGCAGCAGCAACCTCTAACGTGGTAGAGATCGGAACCTCGCTGTTCGCCGCACGTACTATGGACTTTGCTACAGGCGCGGACGACTTCTGTTACTTCGGTATCCAGATGCCTAAGAGTTGGGATGCTGGAGCCTTGGTTTGCCAATTTGTTTGGTCAGCTACGGGGACCACCGCTAATACTGTTTTGTGGGGGATTGCAGCCACATCTTTAGGAAATGATGAGGTTTTGACCACAGCGTTTCCGACGCCTACATCACCGGCGGCGGATACCAATAGTACCACAGCGGATGATGTTATGATTTCAGCGGAAGTTTCTGTGACAGTTGGAAGTACACCTGCCGCTGAGGATTACGTTATATTCGAGGTTTCAAGAGATGTTAGTGGAGACACCCTTGCTGAAGACGCAAGGTTACACGGCATTAAAATTCACTATACTACAAATATTGGGAGTGACACATAATGGCATACTTCGCATTAATTGATACTTCTACTTCAGTGATTAAAGAAGTTGTGAACGGAGCTAAAAGGTTCCGTAGTGGCACACCTCCAACCCTACTCCCTGCCAAGGGATTGCACTGGCTCCCTTTTGTTAAGGTAGACCCATCTTTTGATAGCTCTACACAAATTAGAACTGGGCCAGTTGATGTTGTTACGGCTACAGAAGCTACTCGAACTTGGAGTGTCAGGTCTAATAACCAAGGTGAAATTGACGCGGCGGAAGACGACCATGCAACCCTTGTAATGAAGCAAATGAAGGCGCTGGTAACGGCAATTAATGACGGTTCTTTAGTTCCCGGCGCGAATGTCTCAAACGATGCGTTAAAAGCAATCTTGAAGGCCCATCTTTAATGTTTAAAACAAACCAGCTTATAGGTTTTGGTTCTGGTGTTGCTTCTGCTGGTGCGTGTGGTTCTTTATCAGGAGATCAAGGTGTAACCAAAACACAGAATGCTGATCAGGGTGATGGCGGTGTAACTTCTGCCACTGATGAAACTTACGGTGCGGCTTATCTATCGTTTAATGGAACAACTACCGCTGGATGGACTGCTATTATTCCAGGGTTACCTGACGACCTTATCTATGACTTTGGGTCTGGCAACGGGTTTGTTTGTAAGGGGTATAAACTATATGTGCCGTCTGCAAGAACGAGGATGCCGATAACATGGACATTTCAGGGGGCTAACGGTGGAGCCTACACAACCCTTGATACGGTAACATCTGAATCCTGGGGCGTGGGAGGGACAAGTAAGACTTATAGCGCGATTGACGATGCTGACTTTTCTAATGAAACAAGCTATTACCAATACAAATGGAATATCACAGCAGTTAACGGTTCCGCAGGGGCTACTGAGATTGGTGAAGCTGAAATATTTGCGTGTGGAGATTAAATTATGGCGCTTACTCAAGTAACAACAGAGATGCTCGAAAACAATGCCATCACAACGGTGAAGATCACTGATGTGAATGTCACGACTGCAAAGATCGCAGACAACGCTATCACGCTGGCGAAACTAGCAAGTGGCACTGATGGTGAGATAATTACTTACGATGCTTCTGGTAATCCTACGACTTTAGCTGTTGGTACTGTTCAAGGCAACAACACGGCAACTCTATTTCATTCAGGTGAGTTTCTTCAAACTGGTGGAGCCGGGGCAGAGCCTACTTGGAAGGTTCCTTTGCTCTCTAAATACTACGTGTCGGCAGAGACTAGTATCGCGGCAGACACTCTTCACACATTTGGTCATGGGCTTGGCGCGTATCCTATTATGACTCACGTTATCCTAAAGTGTTCGGATTCTGGGGGTGATGCAGCCTGGGCGGATAATGATGAAGTTGATATATCAAGTTTAACTGATACGGGGGCCGATACTGGTATGTCTGTAGTGCGCGATGCAACTAATGTTTATGTTAATGTAGCTGCTACTATAGCCATTATAAATAAGACAAGTTTTAATGGGTCTACACTAACGCTCTCTAAATGGAAACTAGTTGTTAGGGCATGGACCTAATGACAGTTCAACATCAGGTTCAAGCGATTCCTTTAGAGAAAGCCGGTAAGGTCTTGGTT
>TARA_R110000782_G_scaffold182437_5_pt1 | contig 19371 bp, 15 predicted proteins | sample TARA_R110000782 | Tara Oceans TARA_R110000782 (sample SAMEA4397859) | marine metagenome | biome: Polar Biome; feature: [SRF] surface water layer (ENVO:00010504); material: water (ENVO:00002006), including particulate matter (ENVO:01000060) such as... | depth 5 m | reverse complement strand
GGCAAAACGACCCGCGCGCCGCCGCCGCCGCATTTGCCGAAGTCGCCAAGCGCGCCTCGAACGACGATATGCGCGCGGCAGGGGCATATTGGGCCGCGCGCGCCTGGATGAACGCGGGCAAGCCTGAACAGGTGGCACCGCTGCTGCGCGCCGCTACCGCCAGAGCCGACACCTTCTATGGCATGCTCGCCAGCGAGACGCTGGGCATCGCCCGGCCGATCAAGGCTGCGGCCACGGTGGATGATCGCAGCATCCGTAAGCTGAGCAAGGAACCGGCGGTCGAGGCCGCCATCGCGCTGCACGATATTGGCGAGGAAACCCTCGCCGACGAACTGCTGCGTCGGCAGGCGGAAATCGGCGGCAAGCGTGATTATGACGCGTTGTTGCAGATGACCGAAACGCTCAATATGCCGCAAACCAGGCTATGGCTCGCGCATCATGGCCCGGTCGGTTCCGAACCGAACAGCTTCGCCCGCTTCCCGCGCCCGCAATGGACGCCCGATGGCGGCTGGCGCGTCGATCCGGCTTTGGTTTTCGCCCATGCGCTTCAGGAATCCAATTTTCGCGCCGATGTCGTCAGCCCTGCGGGCGCGCGCGGGCTGATGCAGGTGATGCCCGGCACCGCGCGGCTGGTCGCGGGCGGATCCGTCAGCGGATCGGACCTCAACCGGCCCTCCACCAATATGGAATATGGCCAGCGCTATCTCGAACAATTGCGGGATATGAAGGCGACCGGGGGCCTGCTGCCCAAGGTGATGGCCGCTTACAATGCCGGGCCGACGCCGGTGGAGCGCTGGAATTATGAAGTGCGCGACGGCGGCGACCCGCTGCTGTTTATGGAATCGCTGCCTTATTATGAAACGCGCGCCTATGTGAACATCGTCATGCGCAATTACTGGATGTATCAGCTCCGCGAACATGGCAAGGCCGAAGCGCTCACCGCGATGGCACAGGGCGAATGGCCCGCCTTCCCGACCATGCGCGGCGGCAAGGTGACCCGCCTCAGCTACCGGATCAAGCGCTGATCATGCCCATTGACGAGAGCATCGCGTTCACGCCGGTCCATATTGCCGTTCTCACCATTTCCGACACCCGGACCCTAGCCGATGACCGGTCGGGCGATACGCTCGCCGAACGCATCCTCGCCGCCGGGCATGAGCTCGCTGTGCGCGAGATCGAGAAGGATGATGTGAACAGCATCATCGCGCATTTCCACCGCTGGATCGAAGACCCGAGCGTCGATTGCATCATCACCACCGGCGGTACGGGCGTCACCGGCCGCGATGTCACGCCTGAAGCGCTGGCGCAGGTGCAGGACAAGGACATTCCCGGTTTTGGCGAGCTGTTCCGCTGGATCAGCTATGAAAAGATCGGCACCTCGACCATCCAGTCGCGCGCCTGCGCCTGCGTTGCGCGCGGCACCTATATCTTCGCGCTGCCCGGCAGCACCGGCGCGGTCAGGGACGGATGGGACGGCATTCTCGCCACCCAGCTCGACAATCGCCACAAACCCTGCAACTTTGTCGAGCTGATGCCGCGTCTCAAAGAGCGGTAACTTTCCTCACTCTTCCGCCCGTTCCCACACCGCCAGCATATGTCCGTCGGGATCGCGGAAATGAAAACGCCGCCCGCCGGGAAAGGCGAATATGTCCTTCACGATCGCGCCGCCGCCCGCGCGCACCGCATCACGCACCGCTTCCAGCCCCCTGACCTCGATCACCGGCAACACCGGCGCGCTCTGCGCATCAGGCTCGCCGGTCAGGCCCACATCCGTGTCATCGCTGGTCGTAGCGCTGTAGGTCGGTGCAAATTCGGTGAAATCCCATCCGAAGGCAGAGGCGTAAAAGCTTCGCGTCCGGGCCACATCGTCGCTCGTCAATTCCAGATAATTCAGCCTGGGCAACATGGTTTGACTCCATAATGTTCTTTATTTGTTCTCAAATGCCGCTTATCCTCGCTTTATGCAACAGCACGGGCCAAAAGACGCGATAAAAGGACGCGGCGCGCCGCTCAATGACGTGAGCACGCGCTTCAACCTGCCACAACGCGAGGCCGATGGCGACTGGCTCGACGCGCTGCTCGATATTGACGGCGCACCGCACCGCCCGCGCACGACAGTCGCCATCGAGCATCCGCGCACGATCATCACCCGCAACAGCTCGCCCGACATCGGCTTCGATCGTTCGATCAACGCCTATCGCGGCTGCGAGCATGGATGCATCTATTGCTTCGCACGCCCCTCCCACGCCTATCACGACCTCTCGCCCGGCCTTGATTTCGAAACAAAGCTGTTCGCCAAGCCGGACGCCGCCAGGTTGCTGCGCGTCGAACTGGCCAAGCCCGGATACCGCGTCGCCCCCATCGCCATGGGCACCAACACCGACCCCTATCAGCCGATCGAGAGCAAATGGCGCATCACCCGCCAGTGCATCGAAGTCCTTGCCGAAACCCGCCACCCCTTGCTCATCACCACCAAGTCCGACCGTATTCTGCGCGATATCGACCTCCTCTCGGCCATGGCGGCGGACAGCCTCGTCGCGGTCGCGGTTTCCGTCACGAGCCTCGATCCTGTCATATCGCGCACGCTGGAACCGCGCGCGCCGCACCCGGAAAAGCGCCTCGCCGCCGTCCACACGCTGGCGCAGGCGGGCGTCCCGGCCTATGTCAACATCGCGCCGGTCGTCCCCGCCATCACCGATCATGAGCTGGAGGCGATCCTCGAACGCGCCGCACAGGCCGGAGCCGCCGGCGCCCATTTCATGCTCGTGCGCCTGCCGCATGAGGTCGCGCCGCTGTTCCGCGCATGGCTCGATGCGCATTATCCCGATCGCGCAGGCAAGGTGATGCACATCATCCAGAGTGTGCGTGGCGGGCGCGACAACAATCCGCATTATTTCGAGCGCATGCGCGGACAGGGCGTCTGGGCCGATCTTTTCCGCGCCCGCTATCGCAAGGCCATGGCACGGCTGGGCATGGAGCGGAAAAGCGTGTCCTTGCGCACCGACCTGTTTACACCGCCGCAGGGCGCTCAGTTGCGGCTATTTTAGCGCGCATGCTCTGGCAAAGCACGATGGGCGACCCTAGATTGCGGGCTGCAGAGGAGAAATATCGATGATCGAACTGCATAGCTGGCCCACACCCAATGGCCTCAAAATCTCCATCTTCCTCGAAGAAACCGGCCTCGATCATAAGATATTCCCGGTCAACATCAGCAAGTCCCAGCAGTTCGAACCGCACTTCCTCTCCTTTTCGCCCAATAACCGCATTCCCGCGATCCGCGATCTTGCGCCCGCTGATGGGGGCGAGCCGATCACCGTGTTCGAAAGCGGCGCGATTCTCACTTATCTCGGCGACAAGACTGGCAGGTTCCTGCCCAGCGAAACGCGCGCGCGCAACGAGGTGATGCAATGGCTGTTCTGGCAAATGGGCGGCCTGGGGCCGATGGCCGGGCAGAACCATCATTTCAACCTATATGCGCCGGAAAAAATCCCCTACGCCATGGATCGCTATACCAACGAAACCGCGCGGCTTTATGGCGTGCTCGACCGGCGGCTGGCCGATCGGGATTATGTCGCGGGGGACTATTCCATCGCTGACATGGCGATCTATCCATGGATCGTCCCGCACCAGAACCAAAAGCAGGACCTCAACGACTTTCCGAACGTGAAGCGCTGGTTCGAAACGGTGAAAGCGCGTCCCGCCGTGGTCCGTGCCTATGATACGCGCGATGCGCTCTATCCCAAGGACGGTGCTGAACCCACGCCGGAAGAACGGGCCAAGCTGTTCGGCTTCAAGGCGCCCGCTTAACTCACCAGCCGCAATTGTGGGCGCGGCACCTCGACATTGACAACACCCGGCACCATCGCCAGCCGGTCCATCGTCTCGGCATCGACCTGGAAATCCTTGCCCAGTTGCAACTCCGCCACCCGGCCATCGTCGAGCAGCGCGCGGATGCGGATGGCGGCCCGCCCGCCCCGGGCGCCGGCAAGAATTGCCGCGACCTGCGGAATCGCTGCCGCATCCTCGACATCGACCCACAGCTCGATGCGCATGCCGCTCGCCACCGCGCTGAACGATTGCACCGTGCGCACCGTGACGCGCGGCACCTCCTCGCCCGGCATCCGCTCCAGCTCCACGCCCATCAGCGCGCACTCGCCCGCCTCGGCCATGTCGGCAATCGCCTTGCACCCGGCCTCGTCAAAGCAACTTGCCTGAAACTGCCCGCTGCTGTCCGAAAAGGTTGCTGACACATAGCGCGCGCCGCGCTTGGTTTCGCGCCAGCGCACATCCTCGACCAGCGCCGCCATCACCGCGCCGGACCGGCTGCCTTCCTCGCCAACGCCGCCACCTCCGCCAGCCGGTTGCGCACATAATGCCCCGAAGCTTTTCGCGCCCTTGGCCAGCGCAATATGGCGATAACGGTCCACCGGATGCGCGGAAAAATAGAAGCCGAACGCGTCCTTTTCCTGCGCCATACGCTCGGGCGTCGACCATGGCTCATGCGGCGGCACCCGCACCTCGGCATGGGGGGTATCCTCGCCGCCGAACAAGCCGCCTTGCCCGCTGATGCGCGCTTCCGCCGCGCTCGCCGCAACAGAAAGGATAGTTTCGGCGGCGGCATGCACCCCGGCCCGGTCTGCATATATGTCATCGAACGCGCCCGCCGCCGCGAGGCTTTCGAGCTGCCGTCGGTTCAGCACGCGCGGCTCGATCCGGTCCGCGAAATCATCGAGGCTCTGGAACGGGCCGTTGGCTGTGCGTTCCTCGACGAGCTGCTCCATCGCCTTTTCACCGACGCCCTTCAACCCACCCAGCGCATAGCGCACGGCATGCCCAAGGCGCGGGTCCGCGCCCGGCTCAATCTCGACCGGCTCGACGGTAAAATCGGCCCCCGCCTTGTTGATGTCGGGCGGCAGGCAGGTGATGCCCGTGCGCCGCATATCATCGACGAACACCGTCAGCTTGTCGGTCAGATGGATGTCATAGGCCATGGAGGCGGCATAAAATTCCGCCGGATGGTGCGCCTTCAGCCACGCCGTATGATAAGCGAGCAGCGCATAGGCCGCCGCGTGAGATTTGTTGAAGCCATAGCCTGCGAACTTGTCGATCAAGTCGAACAGCTCGTTCGCCTTGGCTTTGGGGATGTTCGAATTCTCGGCGCAACCCTTGACGAAACGGTCGCGCTGGGCGTCCATTTCCGCCTTGATCTTCTTGCCCATCGCGCGCCGCAGCAAATCCGCATCGCCCAGCGAATAGCCCGCAAGGATCTGCGCGGCCTGCATCACCTGTTCCTGATAGACGAAAATGCCGTAGGTTTCTTTCAATATCGGTTCGAGCAGCGCATGAGGGTAGACGATCTCCTCCTGCCCGTTCTTGCGCCGCCCGAACATCGGGATATTGTCCATCGGGCCGGGACGATAGAGCGAAACGAGCGCGATGATGTCGCCAAAGCCGGTCGGCTTCACGGCCGCCAGCGTCTTACGCATCCCCTCGGATTCGAGCTGGAACACCCCGACAGTGTCGCCGCGCTGGAGCAGTTCATAGACCGCTTCATCGTCCCAGGGCAGCAGCTCCAGATCGACGCTCACCCCGCGCGCCGCCAGCAGCTTGACCGCGCGCTGCAACACCGAAAGCGTCTTGAGGCCGAGAAAGTCGAACTTCACCAGCCCCGCGCCCTCGACATATTTCATGTCGAACTGCGTCACCGGCATATCCGAACGCGGATCGCGGTAAAGTGGCACGAGCTGACTCAAGGGCCGGTCGCCGATCACCACGCCCGCCGCGTGGGTCGAGCTGTGGCGCGGCAGTCCCTCAAGCTGCATGGCGAGATCGACAAGCCGCTTCACCTGCCGGTCCGCCTTCACCTCGGCAACGAACTCGGCATTGCCATTGATCGTGCGCTCCAGCGTCCACGGGTCGGTTGGATGGTTGGGGATGAGCTTCGCCAGCCGGTCCACCTGCCCATAGCTCATCTGCAACACGCGGCCCGTATCCTTCAGCACCGCGCGCGCCTTCAGCTTACCAAAAGTGATGATCTGCGCGACATGGTCCGCGCCATATTTCTGCTGCACATAGCGGATCACCTCACCGCGCCGCGTTTCGCAGAAATCGATGTCGAAATCCGGCATCGACACGCGTTCCGGGTTCAAAAAGCGCTCGAACAGCAGGCCCAGCGCCAGCGGGTCGAGATCGGTGATCGTCAGCGCCCATGCCACCACGCTGCCCGCGCCCGAACCACGCCCCGGCCCCACCGGAATATCCTGCGCCTTCGCCCATTGAATAAAATCCGCAACGATCAGGAAATAGCCGGGGAAACCCATCTGGATGATGACATCCAGCTCGAAATTCAGCCGCTCGATATAAGGCTTGCGCGCCTCCTCGCCCACAACCCCCAGCTTCTCCAGCCGCGCTTCCAGCCCCGCACCCGCCATATCGCGCAGCATCTGCGCCTCGCCCTCGATGTCACCCGCAAGGCTCGGCAATATCGGCTTGCGCTTGGGCGCCATCACCGCGCAGCGCTGCGCCACCACGAGCGTATTGGCGAGCGCTTCGGGCAAATCCTCGAACATGCGCTTCATTTCGGCGGCGGGCTTCATCCACGCATCGGGCGAAGATGTCCGCCGGTCCGGGCTTTCGACATAGGCGCTCTGGGCGATGCACAGCATCACGTCATGCGCCTCGTGAAAATCCGGCTCGGCAAAGCAGGTCGGGTTGGTGGCGACTAGCGGCAGGTTGCGCGCATAGGCAAGATCGATAAGCTGCGGCTCGGCCTTGCCTTCGGTCGGATCGAGGCGGCGGCAGATTTCAATATAGAGCCGGTCGGGAAACAGCGCTTCGAGCGCCTCGGCATAGTCACGCGCGGCGTCCGGCTGGTCCTCGGCATAGAGCCGCGCCAACGCGCCTTCGCCACCCGCGGTCAGGCAGATCAGATCGTCGGTCAGACCCGTCATGGCATCAAGCGTCACATGCGCCTGTTCCTCGATTGGCCGGTCGAGATGCGCCATCGACACCAGCGCGCACAGATTGTCGTAGCCTTGGCTGGTCTGCGCATAAAGCGCCAGCCAGTCATAGACCGGCGCGGCATTGTCCGGCCTGCCAGAACGCGCGACGCACAGCATCGTGCCGATGATCGGCTGCACGCCCTCGCCCTTGCACGCATCGGAAAAGGCCATCGCCGCATAAAGCCCGTTGCGATCCGTCAGCGCGGCGGCGGGGAAACTGAGCTTCTTCGCCTGCTTGGCAATGGCTTTCGGCTCGATCGCGCCATCGAGCATCGTGTAGCTGGAAAAAATACGCAGCGGCACGAACGAAGCATGAGGAGAAGCGGCGGGCATGAGCGGAGCGTAATGCGCAGCGCGGCGCGGGGCAAGGCGGCGGGAAGAGTTATCCACAGGTGAAACGCGATACCTGTCCCCTTGTGATGATTGACACAGCGCCGCCATCATGATCTGCTCCAGATGTCAGAGAACCAGTCAACGGGGGATCTCATGAACACGCCCAATCCGATCGAAATACCGCCCGGCCTTATCGACCGCGTGAAGAACATCATCCTGAAGCCCAAGGAAGAATGGCCCGTCATCGAAGGCGAACAGGCCAGCATTTCCGGGCTTTACATGAAATATGCGCTGATCCTCGCCGCCATTCCGGCGCTCGCCACCTTCCTGCGCGCGACGCTCTTCGGCTATGGCGCCTTCGGGTTCAGCTACCGCCCCAGCTTCGGCTCCGCGCTCTCCATGGCCATTTCGCAATATGTGATGGCGCTGGTCGGCGTGGCGATACTGGCGTTCATCGCCGATTTCATCGTCACCAAATTCGACGGCACCGCCAATCGCATCAGCGCCTTCAAGCTCGCCATCTACAGCGCCACCGCGTCCTGGCTCGCAGGCGTCTTCATGGCTGTGCCGGGCCTTTCCATATTGGGCCTGCTTGGTCTCTACAGCCTCTACCTGCTCTATACCGGCCTCACGCCGCTGATGAAGGTTCCGGCCGAAAAGGCCATGGCCTGCACCGCCGTCATCGCCATTGCGGCCATCGTCCTGTCGCTGATCGCGGGCGCGCTGGTCGCTCCCGTCTCCGGCATGTTCGGCGGTCATCGCCCGTTGATGGGTGAAATCGCGGGCGATGCGAGCGGCGGCACCGTGTCGGTGCCCGGCCTCGGCACGGTCGATACCGGCAAGCTGGAGGAAGCCAGCCAGAAGATGCAGGCCGCCATCGAGGGCAAGACAGACGCCAAGCCGGTCGATGTCGCGCAATTAAAGGCGCTGCTGCCCGAAACGCTCGGCGGCTATAGCCGCACCTCGATCGAAACCTCGTCAATGGGTGCGGCGGGCGTCGGCGGCGCGCAGGCGAGCGCCGATTATGAGAAGGGCGACCAGCGCCTCAAGGTCGAGCTGACCGACATTGCCGCCATGGGCGCATTCGCCGGGATCGGCGCGGCGCTCAACGTCAATCAGGAAAAGGAAGACGCTTCGGGCTTCGAGCGGACCCGCACCGAAAACGGCGGCATGGTGCAGGAGAAATGGAACACCGAGTCCAAGCGCGGCCAATACACCCATATGGTCGGAGGACGTTTCATGGTGTCGGTCGAGGGCGATGCCGACAGCTTCGATCAGTTGAAGGCGATGGCGAGCGGAATAAACATGCGCTCGCTCGCCGCCCTCGCCAAGTAGGGCTTACTCCAGCACACCTTCGTGCAGCCGCACGACCCGGTCCATCCGCGCGGCGAGCCGCTCATTGTGCGTAGCGACCAGCGCGGAGGAACCTTCATACCGCACCAACCGCACGAACTCGTCGATCACCACATCGGCGGTGCGCTCGTCGAGGTTGCCGGTCGGCTCGTCCGCCAGCACCAGCGCCGGACGATTGGCAAGCGCCCGCGCCACCGCGACGCGCTGCTGCTCGCCGCCGGAAAGCTGACTCGGCCGATGGTCGAGGCGATGGCCGAGGCCAAGGCTGGTGAGAAGCGAGTGCGCGCGGTCCTTCGCCACGGCGTCCGCCACATCGCGCACCATCTGCGGCAGCATGACATTCTCGGTCGCGTCGAAATCGGGCAGCAAATGGTGAAATTGATAGACGAAGCCCAGCGCATCGCGGCGCAAACGGGTGCGCTCGTCGCCGGACAGCTTCGCCGCTTCCTCACCAAGAATACGGATCGAGCCTTCGAAGCCGCCTTCCAGCAGCCCCACCGCCTGCAACAGCGTCGATTTGCCTGAACCCGACGGTCCCAGAAGCGCAACAATCTCGCCGCGCGCCACCGACAGGTCCACCCCGCGCAGAACCTCGATCGTCACCCCCCCTTGGGTGAAGCTGCGCTTCAGGCCGGAGACATGCAGCACCGCCTCACTCATAGCGCAACACCTGCACCGGATCGGTATTCGCCGCCTTGAACGCGGGATAGAGCGTCGCAAGGAAGCTGAACACCAGCGCCATCAGACAGATGACGACAATCTCGACCGGGTCCGGTTTCGATGGTAATTCGGCCAGGAAACGCACCGACGGGTCCCAGATATTCTGCCCTGTCACCAGCTGGATGAAATTGAGCACCTGCTGCCGGAAGAACAGAAAGACGAAACCCAGCACCACGCCCGCCGCCATGCCCAGCGACCCGATGGTAACGCCCACCGTCACGAAGATCTTGAGCAGGCTCGATCGCCGCGCGCCCATGGTGCGCATGATCGCAATGTCGCGCGTCTTGGCGCGCACCAGCATGATGAGCGAGGAGAGGATATTGAACACCGCCACCAGGATGATGAGCGACAGCACGACGAACGACACCACCCGGTCCACCTGCAATGCCTCGAAAAGCGAAGAGTTCATCTGCCGCCAGTCGGTGACGACCGCCTTGCCTTCCACCTTTTCGGCCAGCGGCGCAAGGATGTCGCCCACCTTGTCGGCATCGACGGTATTGACCTCGACCATGCCCACAACATCGCCCATCAGCAGCAATTGCTGTGCATTTTCCATCGGCATGATGACGAAGGCCTTGTCATAATCGTAAATGCCCACCTCGAAGATCGCGCCGACCTCATATCCGATTTCGCGCGGCACCGTGCCGAACGGGGTAGCGCGTCCGGCCGGGTTGATGATCGATATGGTGCTGCCCACCGTCACGCCCAGATTGTCCGCCAGCCCCGAACCAATGGCGACAATGGTTTTCCCCGGCGCAAGATTATTAAGGCTGCCGACCTTCACCTTGCCCTTGAGCGTCTGGTTACCACGAATGTCGTCCATGGTCATGCCGCGCACCAGAACCGCCTCGACCCGGCCCTGATAATTGGCGAGCAGCGGCTGCTCGATCAGCGGCGTTACCCGCGTAACGCCCGGTGTCGCCTTCGCCTTCGCCATCACATCGCGCCAGTCGGGCAAGCGCCCGCCATAGCCCTGCACCACGGCATGCCCGTTAAGACCGACGATCTTGTCGAATAGCTCGGCACGAAAGCCGTTCATCACGCTCATCACGATGATGAGCGCGGCGACTCCCAACATCACCGCGGCAAGACTGATTCCGGCAACAAGGAAGATGAATCCCTCGCCTTTGCCGGGCAGCAGATAGCGCTTGGCGATCATCCGTTCGAAACGGCTCAGAATCATGTGCGGAACTTCCAGGGCATGGTTACCGATGCTCTAGAGCATTTTCAGGAAAAGTGGATACCGGTTTTCCGTCTGAAAATGCTCTAAACACGTGAATCAGACCATTTTCCGAGCCGATGACCGTCTACGGTCATCTTGAAATGGTCTGGGGACGAGCGAAGAAAGAGGCAAGCGCAGCGCGCAAATGTCGCTGTTGCCGATATGACACAGAGTAGTCACAAAAAACACGCGAAGTGAAATTGGCTGATGACAGGAGGCCGCCTCCCCCATAGCAATGGCTTCGAAACATAGGCGACTAAAAAAGTGGGCCATGGTTCAGGGATTCGGGCCCCTTTCCGCAATGAACAGGGGCGCGGAGGGGAGGACCGGAACAAAGGGAAAGACGCACAAGCGTTGACACCCGGATCGCAGGGGGGCGATCCGGGTGTTTTTAATTTCGGCGAATATATACTCCTTCACCCGCCCAGCGCATTTTGCAACTTTGCAAAGCGCTTTTGCGAAGTCCTGCTTTTCTCCGCTTCTCGCTTGTGCTTTAGCCGCGCCATCTTTCCCTTTGCGACAAGACAGGACGCAGCATATGAATATTCATGAATATCAGGCCAAGGAACTTCTGGCGAAATATGGCGCGCCGGTGCCCGCCGGCTTTGCGGCTTTCAGTGTCGATGAAGCCGTTGCCGCAGCCGCCAAGCTGCCCGGACCGCTCTATGTCGTAAAGGCGCAGATTCACGCAGGAGGCCGTGGCAAAGGCAAGTTCAAGGAACTCGGCCCCGATGCCAAGGGCGGCGTCCGCCTCGCCAAGAGCGCCGAAGAAGTCCGCGCCGCTGCCGCCGATATGCTCGGCAACACGCTGGTGACGATCCAGACCGGACCGGCAGGCAAGCAGGTCAACCGCCTCTACATCACCGACGGCGCCGACATCACAAAAGAATTCTACCTTGCGCTGCTCGTCGATCGCGCCACCGGCCGCGTCGCGTTCGTCGTCTCGACCGAAGGCGGCATGGATATCGAGGAGGTTGCCCATTCGACCCCCGAAAAAATCCACACCTTCGCGGTCGATCCAGCCACCGGCTTCATGCCCCATCATGGCCGCAGCGTAGCCGCCGGCCTCAACCTGACCGGCGACCTCGCCAAGCAGGCCGCCAAGGTCGCAGAATCGCTCTATAACGCGTTTCTCGGCACCGACGCCGCGCAGATCGAAATCAACCCGCTCGCTATCTGCTCGACCGCCGATGGCGACAAGCTGCTGGTGCTCGATGCCAAGGTCGGCTTCGACAGCAACGCCCTCTTCCGCCATCCCGACCTGATGGAACTGCGCGACGAAACTGAGGAAGACCCCGCCGAACTCGAAGCCTCCAAATATGATCTCGCCTATATCAAGCTCGATGGCGACATCGGCTGCATGGTGAACGGCGCGGGTCTGGCCATGGCAACGATGGACATCATCAAATTGAATGGCATGTTCCCCGCCAATTTCCTCGATGTCGGCGGCGGCGCCAGCAAGGAGAAGGTGACGGCGGCGTTCAAGATCATTCTTGCCGACCCCGCAGTGAAGGGCATTCTCGTCAATATCTTCGGCGGCATCATGAAATGCGACATCATCGCCGAAGGCATTGTCGCCGCAGCAAAGGAAGTGAACCTCTCGGTGCCGCTGGTCGTGCGCCTTGAAGGCACCAATGTGCAGCAGGGCAAGGACATTCTCGCGGGCTCCGGCCTGCCGATCGTCAGCGCCGATGATCTCGGCGACGCGGCCAAGAAAATCGTCGCGCAGGTCAAGGCGGCTGCCTGATTCGGAAAATTCACCGTCCCCGGACGCTACGGCATCCGGGGCCGGTGGCCCTGCCCTTGCGATTTGCGTCCAAATCGCGCATTGGGGCGACCGAAACTCCCAAGGCGAAGCCATGAAATGGAGACGATGCTATGAAACTTCTGGTCCCTGTTAAGCGGGTGATAGATTATAATGTGAAGCCGCGCGTGAAGGCGGACGGGACGGGCGTTGATCTTGCGAACGTCAAGATGTCGATGAACCCGTTTGACGAGATCGCGGTCGAGGAAGCCATACGGCTGAAGGAAAAGGGCGTGGCGAGCGAGATCGTCGCGGTGTCGATCGGCCCGGCTAAGGCGCAGGAAACGCTGCGCACGTCGCTGGCGATGGGAGCCGACCGCGCGATCCTGATCGAGACGGACGCCGACGTCGAGCCGCTGGCCGTTGCGAAGCTGCTGGCGAAGGTCGTGGCCGAGGAAGCGCCCGGCATGGTCATTCTGGGCAAGCAGGCGATCGATGACGATTGCAACCAGACGGGGCAGATGCTCGCTGCGTTGCTGGGCTGGGGGCAAGGCACATTCGCTTCGAAGGTCGAGGTCAATGGCGACGCCGTTGCCGTCACCCGCGAGGTCGATGGCGGTCTGGAGACGGTAAGCCTGAAGCTGCCTGCCATCGTCACCACCGACCTGCGCCTCAATGAGCCGCGCTATGCCTCGCTCCCCAATATCATGAAGGCGAAGTCCAAGCCGATGGCGCAGAAGAAGCCGGAAGACTATGGCGTGGACATCGCGCCGCGTCTCGCCACGCTGAAGGTCGAGGAGCCACCCAAGCGGCAGGCGGGCGTGAAGGTCGCCGATGTCGATGAACTGGTGGCGAAGTTGAAAGCATTGGGAGTGGCGGCATGAAAACGCTCGTCTGGGTAGAACATGAAGGCGGTGCCTTGAAGGACGCCACGCTTGCGGCCGTTACCGCGGCATCGAAGCTGGGCGAGGTGCATCTGCTGGTCGCCGGTTCGGGCGTAGGCGGCGTTGCCGCCGAGGCCGCGAAGATCGCGGGCGTCAATAAGGTGCATGTCGCGGACGATGCCGCCTTCGATCATGCGCTTGCGGAAAATGTCGCGCCGCTGATCGTTGACCTCATGAGCCATCACGACGCGTTCGTTGCGCCTGCAACCAGCCACGGCAAGAACATTGCCCCGCGCGTCGCCGCCCTGCTCGATGTCATGCAGATCAGCGACATTTTGTCAGTGGAGAGCGCCGACACTTTCACCCGGCCCACCTATGCGGGCAATGCGATTGCGACGGTCAAGTCGTCGGACAGCAAGCTCGTCATCACCGTGCGCGGCACCGCGTTCGAGAAAGCAGCGAAAGAGGGCGGCAGCGGCACGACAGAAGCCGTGGCTTCGACCGGCGACAAGGGGCTATCCTCCTTCGTCGGCGCCGAGATCGCCAAGCTGGAGCGCCCGGAACTGACCAGCGCGAAAATCATCGTGTCGGGTGGCCGTGCGCTGAAGGACAGCGAAACCTTCGAGAGTACCATCTTCCCGCTTGCCGACAAGCTGGGCGCGGCGGTGGGCGCAAGCCGCGCGGCGGTCGATGCGGGCTATGTGCCCAATGATTATCAGGTCGGCCAAACCGGCAAGATCGTCGCGCCGGACGTCTATGTCGCCATCGGCATATCGGGCGCGATCCAGCATCTCGCCGGCATGAAGGACTCAAAGACCATCGTCGCCATCAACAAGGACGAGGACGCCCCCATCTTCCAGGTGGCCGACATCGGTCTCGTCGGCGATTTGTATAAAGTGGTACCGGAGTTGATGGAAAAACTCTGAAGCTCACGCCGCTTCAGAAAGATAAAAAGCCCCGGCCTGAAAGTCAGCGCCGGGGCTTTTTTTTATATGAAATGATGCAACCGGGGTTCAGCTCTCCACATGCCCATCTGCGGTGATTTCCGCATCCTGCACAGCCTCCATTTCATCATGGTCGCGGTGCAGCGGCGCAAAACGCAACAACAGGAAGCCGACCAGCGCCGAAGCCAGCGACCCTAGCAGAATGCCGATCTTCGCTTCCTCGATCAGCAGCTCCTGCCCCGGAAAGGCGAGCGCGCCGATGAACAGGCTCATCGTGAAACCGATACCGCAAAGCAGCGCCATGCCATAGATCTGCATCCAGGTCGCGCCGCGCGGCATGCTCGCAAAACCCGTCTTCACGCACAGCCATATGCTGGCGAAAATACCCAGTTGCTTGCCGACAAACAAACCGGCCGCCACGCCCAGCGGAAGCGGCGCAAGCAACGCGGCCATGCTCATGTCACTCAAATCCACGCCCGCATTGGCGAACCCGAACAAGGGCACGATCAGATAGGCGCTCCACGGATGCAGCCCGTTTTCCAGCTTGTGCAGCGGGCTGTCGATGGCATCGGGCGCGCCAGGCGTCTTGCGAATGGGGATCGTCATCGCCGCCAACACGCCCGCGATCGTCGCATGGACGCCCGAAAGCAGCACGGTATACCAGAGCGCCGCAAACAGCAGCAGATAGACCGGCAGAGATTTCACATGTGCGCGATTGAGCGCATACATCAGCGCTACAATCGCCGCCGCCGCGCCCAGCGCCGCGACATTCAAACCCGCCGTATAAACGAACGCGATGATCGCCACTGCCCCGATGTCATCGACGATGGCGATGGTCGTGAGGAGCAATTTGAGCGAGGTCGGCGCGCGCTTTCCCAGCAGCGCCAGCACGCCGAGAGCAAAGGCGATGTCTGTCGCCGCCGGAATCGCCCAGCCATGGAACAGGGTGCGATCCCCACCCGCGATCGCCAAATAGACAAGCGCGGGCACTACCATGCCCGCTGCCGCCGCCGCGACCGGCAAACCCCGCCGTTGCCATGTCGAAAGCCGTCCGTCGACGAATTCGCGCTTGATCTCAAGACCGACGAGCAGGAAAAACAGCGCCATCAGGCCATCATTGATCCACAGGTGCATCGTCATCGGCCCCAGTTTCGGGCTCAGCTCCGGCCCGAGCGGCATATGCACGAAATGATGGTAAAATTCGGCGGTTTCCGGCCCGCTATTGGCGATCAGCATGGCAAAGGCGGCGGCGAAGATGAGCAACAGCCCGCCCGCCGCCTCGCTGGCCAGAAACGAACGAAGCGCGGAAGGGGGGGTAAGCTTATCTAACAACGAACGTCTCTCAATTGTCACGGAACTATCAATCTTCAGGTTTATATCAGCCGATAGACGCCCCGACCAGCGCAATCAAATAACATTTGTAAACGCGGTGGCTTACTATCCTGAAAAATATTATTGTCCGGCGAATCACGAACAGGTTATTCTTGATATTCCGTGCCGAGGGGGCAATGCATGGAAATATTGGAAGGCATAACCGACGTCATCGTCGGCATGGTCTCATTCGCACATCATGAGATGCTGCTCTTTGCGCTGGCCGGTCTGCTGATCGGTGGGCTCGATGACTTTCTCATGGATATATTTTTTCTCGTGCGTCACATGAAACGACGTATTTTTATCTATACGCGCCATGCACGGATGACCGGCACGACCCTGCCCTTTTCGACCTCACCCGGAAAAATTGCGGTATTCGTCCCGGCGTGGAAGGAAGCGGATGTTATCGGCGCGATGCTGCGCGGATGCCTCGATACATGGCGAGTGGGCGATTTCGCCCTGTTCGTCGGAACCTATCCCAATGATCCGGCGACCATTGAGGCCGTCGCCGACATTGCAAGCCATGATCCTCGCATCAGGCTGATCATCCTGCCGCACGATGGCGGCACCACCAAGGCCGATTGCCTCAATCATATCTGGGCGGCGATGCTGCGCGAGGAAGCCGAGACCGGCGCCCGTTTCAAGGCCGTCGTGCTGCACGATGCCGAGGATGTCGTCCATGCCGACGAAATCCGCCTGTTCGACAATATGATCGATCGCTTCGACATGGTGCAGATTCCCGTCCGCCCACTCCTCTCGCAGCAATCGCGCTGGATCGCCGGCCATTATGCCGATGAATTCGCCGAATCCCATGGCAAGCATCTGGTGCTGCGCGAAGCGATCGGCGCGGCGGTGCCCTCGGCAGGCGTGGGTTGCGCCTTTGCCCGCCTTATGCTGGCATCGATAGCGCAGGAGCGCGGCGGCCTGCCGTTCGATCCGCAATCGCTGACGGAAGATTATGAAATCGGCCTGCGCATTGCCGAAAAGGGCGGGCGCACCGCCTTCATATCCATGCTCGATGCGCAGGGCGAACTGATCTGCACCCAGGAGCACTTTCCCGAAACCCTCACGGATGCGGTCAGGCAGAAGGCGCGCTGGTTTATCGGCATCGCGCTGGCCGGATGGGACAGGATGGGCTGGAGCGGTTCATGGCAGGAACGCTGGATGCGCCTCCATGATCGCCGCGCCTGCCTGTCGGCGCTGGTGTTGTTCGCCACTTATGTTGCAACGTTGAGCTATGGTCTGCTTGATCTGGCCTCTTGGGCAGGGTCTTATGCTCCCGCGCCTTATTCTCCGCTGGTCAAAACCGCGTTGCTCTGCACCGCCTTCCTGATGCTCTGGCGCCTCGTCTTTCGCTTTGTCTGGTCGGCGCGCGCTTATGGCTGGCGGCAGGGCCTGCTCGCGATCCCCCGCATCTTCATCGCCAATATCGTTGCCATGCTCGCCGCGCGACGGGCCATCGGCATTTACATCCGGCAGCTCAGGGGCGGCACCGTCGTCTGGGATAAAACGCAGCATCGTTTCCCGACAGCCGCACTGAGCGCAGCCGATGCACGCGTCCGTTCCTGATCGCTCTAACGCTCCTGCGGCAGGGCAGCCGCTACGCTTCATCGGCCTGTTTCTGCTGCTGTGGATCGGCGGCCGCATCGCCGCAAACGGCAATTGGATACCAGAACGCAATGTGGGTCAAAAGGTCGTGGCCATCGCCGCCAATGCGGCCTTGCCGACCCCGGTTCGGGTTACACCGAAAAATGAAACCTCTCCCGCTTCATATACTCCCGCGCCAGAGATACGCCGCGCACCCATCGTCACACGAGACAGTGCGGCACATATATCGTCCATCCTCTCCGATCGAGCCATCGCCGCCCCGATGCCGATCACGCCTATCCGGACATCGGATTCACCAACCCCGTCCGCGGCTCCGGGGCAATTCGCTGTTCGGTCCATTCCCATCCCACCCACCGCCGCGCTTCCCGTCCAATCCCAAGCCCGCCAAAATAGCTGGTCCGGCTCGGCGTGGCTGTTCTGGCGCGCCAACGGCGACAGCGCCCGCTCGATCGGCAGCGCGGGACAGCTTGGCGGGCCGCAGGCGGGAGTCAGAATAGAAAAGCTGGTGGCACGCGCTTTCGGCACCATGCCGGTCGCGCCTTATGCCCGTCTTTCCGCCGCGCTGCGCCAGCCACATATGCCCGAAGCCGCGCTCGGCATCGCCATCCGCCCGCTCTCCGGCCGTATGCCGGTGACGCTCGGCGTCGAGCGGCGCATCGCGCTCGACACAGACAGCCGCAATGCGTTCGCCCTTGTCGCTGCGACCGGCATCAACCCGACCCCGCTCACCGATCGCCTGATAATCGAAGGCTATGCGCAGGCAGGGATGGTCGGCCTGTCCCGAACCGATCCCTTTGCCGATGGCCGCCTTGCGCTCGGCACCCCCATCGACAAGGCCCGTAAAATCATCACGGGGTTGAGCATTTCGGGCGGAGCGCAACCCAGCCTTGCCCGCCTCGATGTCGGGCCGATGCTGCAAATGCGCTTGCCGATCAAGGGCATGAACAACCGCCTCTCGGTGGAATGGCGGGAACGCATCGCGGGCAACACCCGCCCCGGCTCGGGCCTCGCGATTACGCTGGGCGTCGATTTCTGAAAGCTCCGGGGCGGCTTACCGTCTTTCGCCGTCAAGGCCCCGGATAATCCGTGAAAAATACGCCAAGACGGCTTCCGTCGCGTCCATTTTGGTATAAACGGCTATGGCATGGATATTTACCTGCCCATTGCCAATCTGCCGGTTAACATGCTGGTCATCATCGGCCTGGGCGGGGTTGTCGGCCTGCTGTCCGGCATGTTCGGCGTAGGCGGCGGGTTTCTGACGACGCCACTCCTCATTTTCTACGGCATCCCCCCCACAGTCGCCGCCGCATCGGCCGCGACGCAGGTGACAGGCGCGAGCGTGTCGGGCGTCGTCAGCCACCTGTCGCGCAACACGGTCGATATCCGCATGGGCAGCGTGATGGTGGTGGGCGGCATCGTGGGTGCGCTGCTGGGCGCGGGGATATTCAGCCTGCTGCAATCGATCGGCCAGATCGATACTGTGATCGGTATCCTTTATGTTCTCATGCTGGGCGGCGTTGGCGGGTTGATGGCATGGGAATCGGTCCAGGCGCTGATCATGATGAAGACCGGCAAGCGCCCTGCTGCGCGCAAGCGCCGGCATCATCCGCTGGTCGCCGCGCTGCCGATGCGCTGGCGCTTCTATAAATCGGGGCTCTATATCTCGCCGCTCGCGCCCCTGTTGCTCGGCATGATAACCGGCATACTCACCATGTTGCTCGGGGTCGGGGGCGGCTTCATCATGGTGCCCGCCATGCTTTATCTTCTGGGCATGACAACGCAGGTGGTGGTCGGCACCTCGCTTTTCCAGACCATGTTCGTGACCATGGCGACGACGCTGGTTCACAGCCTCACCACCAAGGCGGTCGATCTCGTGCTCGCCATGCTGCTGCTGATCGGCAGCGTCACCGGCGCGCAGATTGGCGCCCGCCTTTCACGCAAGATACAGCCCGAATATCTGCGCGTCATCCTCGCTTTCGTCGTGCTCGTCGTCGCCATCCGCATGGCGCTGGGGCTGGGCTGGCGTCCCGATGAAATCTATACGCTGGAGCTGAGCTGAGATGCTGCGGCGCCTGCTCCTCTTTATGGGTGCGCCAGTGCTGGCGCTGGGGCTGGGCGGCGCGGTCGAGCCGCATCTCGTGCCCGATGTGTCGCAACGACAAGTCGATATCCAATACAGCTTCAAGGGCGC
>TARA_R110000782_G_scaffold46897_1_pt1 | contig 19424 bp, 16 predicted proteins | sample TARA_R110000782 | Tara Oceans TARA_R110000782 (sample SAMEA4397859) | marine metagenome | biome: Polar Biome; feature: [SRF] surface water layer (ENVO:00010504); material: water (ENVO:00002006), including particulate matter (ENVO:01000060) such as... | depth 5 m | reverse complement strand
AGGATTATATGACTAGGATTATATGACTAGGATTATATGACTAGGGGGGGTAGGGCGGGGGCACCCCCCGGATCGCGGCGCGCCGCAAAGTATAAGGTACACCCCAAGACATTTTGTGTAATTTTTTTGAGAATTTTTTATGGCAAAAACGCAACCGGCTGCACAAGAACAACAGCTTATCCTAAAGATACTGGAGCTTTCGGACGATCCGTTAGCTTTTGTTATGTTTGCTTTCCCTTGGGGAGTGGTTGGAGGGCCGCTGGAGAACTTCGCTAAACCCAGAGAGTGGCAGATACAGGCGCTCACAGAGATGCGGGACCACATAACAGCCAACCGCAGTAGGGTCGCCAACAACATCGACCCGGAGCTGATGCAGATGGCGCGCGCATCTGGCCGTGGTATAGGTAAGTCCGCGTTCTTGGCATGGGTATCCATCTGGATGTTCAGCACGATACCTGCCAGTACGGTCATCGTCAGCGCCAATACGGAGCAGCAGCTCAAGTCGACCACGTTTCCTGAGATACGTAAGTGGGCAACCATGTCAATCAACTCGCGTTGGTTCGAGCATAACGCCATGTCACTGCGTCCCGCCGACTGGTTGGTCGAGAGCCTCAAGAAGACAACACAGTTTGACTCGGCCTACTGGTACATACAGGCACGGCTATGGTCTGAAGAGTCTCCCGACGCGTTCGCTGGTGTGCATAGCCAGCGCGGTATGGCTGTGCTGTTCGACGAGGCGTCTGGTATAGCCTCGTGTATATGGCCGGTGACGCAAGGTTACTTCACAGACAAGACAGTTCATAGGTTCTGGGTCGCCATCAGCAATCCACGTAACCCTAGTGGCGAGTTCTTCGAGTGTTTCCACGGCAACCGCGCAGCGTGGAAAAGCCAGAACATCGACGCTCGAACCGTCGCAGAGAATGACCAGACACTCTACAACAACATCATCAGACAGTATGGGGAGGACAGCGACCAAGCTAGAGTCGAGGTGTACGGCCAGTTCCCACGTCAAGGCGATTACCAGTTCATAGGCAGGGGAGACGTAGAGGCTGCAATGGGCAGAGAACTACACCCTGACACCGGGGCACCCTTACTCATGGGAGTTGATCCTGCAAGGTTTGGTAATGATAAGGCTGTGATTGCCTTTCGTCAGGGTAGAGACGCAAGGTCCATCCCATTTGAGGGGTACGCCAAGTGCAGTGTCGTGGAACTTGCCGAGCATTGTGCCAGAGCCATAGAGAAGTACCAACCAGAGGCAGTGTTCATTGAGGGGGACGGCGTAGGAGGTGGTGTGGCTGATCTGTTGAAGGCAACAGGGTATAAGGTGATAGAGGTCAAGGTGGGGGGAGGCGCTCAGGACAAGGAGATGTACGCTAATCACCGTGTGGAGCTGTGGGGGCGTATGCGCGACTGGGTAGGAACAGGGGCGCTGCCGAACGAGAAGGACTTGGTGGAGGATTTGTGCGCTCCGATGTATGAGTACAGCCTGAAGGGGCAGCTCAAGCTGGAGCCTAAAGATAAGATGAAGAAGCGGGGCTACGCATCGCCTGACTGGGCAGACGCTCTAGCGACGACGTTCAGCAGGACGGTAGCAAGGAAAGATTTGACAATCCGTAGGAAAAGAACTAGGGTTGCTGTGGATATGGATTACGATGTGTTTTCATAACTCTCCTTGGTTGGATAGACTACCCAGATGCGCGCTTGCATCTGGGTTCTTTTTTGTGTAGAGTGACATAAATGTCACAAGGATAGTACTATGGGCTTTGGATCATCATCCTCACCAGCGCCGCCAGCGCCAGCGCCGCGTCCGCCCGCGCCTCCAACACTCTCAGATGATAAGCCTCAAGAAGCAGCGTTGGCTGCTCGCCGTAACCAAGCTATGGCAAGAGGGCGTACGTCTACTATTTTAACTGGCGGGCAAGGGATAGAAGAAGCACCCAACTCTGCACAAAAACTATTAGGAGAATAACATGGGGTTTTTATCATCTAAGTCGGCTGCCCCGCCCGCACCAGTAGAGCGCACCCCCGAGGTTAAGCCGGAGGTTAAACCTGATCCAGTTGAAGTGGCTTCGGCTAAGAAGTCACGGAACGATGCCACACGCGGGCGCGCAAAATCAAGCAGCACGATACTGGGCAGCGACTCCGAAGACACAACAAAGAAATTGCTGGGGAAGTAATATGGGGTTCATAAAAGCAAAGCCAGCACCGCCAGCACCAAGGCCAGGAGAACCAGCGCCAGCAGCATGGGTTCCTATTACAACATTAAGTCCTGAACTTAACTCGGCTATGGAGCAACAAGCTAAAGAACGCAACGATAAAACACGGGCGCGCGCGTCTAGCGCCGGTACAAGACTCGGTGAGGGTGACGGCCAGAAGATAAGCAAAAAACTCTTAGGTAATTAACATGGACGCAGCAACCGTCATCAAGCGCTACGAGGAGCTTGAAGGTGATCGCGGGACTTGGGAAGCCCACTGGCAAGAGATTGCCGAACGGGTTCTTCCTCGTTACAGTAACACCTTTCAACGTAACACGAACGAGATCACACGCGGCGAGAAGCGAACCGAGAAGATGTTCGACGCCACAGCAGCACTGGGGCTAGAGCGCTTCGCTGCTGCGATGGAAAGTATGCTGACGCCGCGTAATCAGAAATGGCACCGGCTTAAAGCGTCGAACGATTTTCTCAACAAAGACTACGCCACTAAACTGTGGTTCGAGCAAGTCACTAATATTTTATTCAAGGCGAGGTATTCACCAAAAGCCAACTACTCCTCACAGCAGCACGAGGTCTACATGGGCCTTGGCGCTTTTGGTACTGGGAGTATGTTCATTGACTTCCACGACAACGGCGGGCTGCGTTACAACTCTATTGATTTGCGTGAGATGCTGTTCGACATGAGCCACCAAGGCTCCGTTGACACATCCTTCCGTAAGTTCTCTATGACAGCACGACAGATGCAACAGCGTGTAGACGCTGGGCGCTGGGACAAACTACCCGACAAAGTAACTTCGGCGTTAAAAGAACACCCCAACAGGAAGTTCGACATTATCCACTGCGTCAAACCCCGCGCAGAAGTGGACCCTAATAGAAAAGATTTCCGGGGTAAGCCGTTTGTGTCTTACTATGTGTCTGTCGAGGGGCAGATGATGTTGAGCGAGGGGGGCTTCAATACCTTCCCATACCCTATCAGCCGGTACGTTACAGGCCCCGGTGAATTATATGGTAGGTCTCCTGCCATGATGGCGTTACCAGCGATTAAAGTTCTTAACGAACAGAAGAAGACACTACTTACACAGGGGCACCGGGTCGTAAACCCTGTACTATTATCACACGACGACGGTGTCCTCGACACCTTCAGCCTGAAACCCGGAGCGTTGAACGCTGGTGGTGTTAGCGCTGAAGGCCGCGCACTGATACAGGCATTGCCTACAGGCAGTCTAGCGGCTGGACAAGAGCTGATGGACATGGAACGGAGCGTCATCAACGACGCGTTCCTAGTCAGTCTGTTTCAGATACTGATTGAAACACCCGCAATGACTGCGACTGAGGTACTAGAACGCGCGCGTGAGAAGGGAGCGCTGCTCTCTCCCACGATGGGACGACAACAGTCTGAAATGTTAGGCCCAATGATCGAGCGTGAGCTTGATGTCATAGGCCAGCAGGGTATGCTGCCGGATATGCCACCTGCACTGCTTGAGGCAGAGGGTGAGTTCGAGATTGAGTACGACAGCCCCTTGTCACGCTCACAACGTGCAGAGGAAGCGTCAGGTTGGTTGCGGACGCTTGAGGCCGCTATAGCTTACGCTAACACGACACAGGACATCTCGGTGTTAGACCAGTTCGACACAGACGTAATCTACCCAGCCTTGGCTGAGATCAACGCAGTGCCAGCGAGCTGGATGCGTAGTCCTGAAGCGGTGCAGCAGATGCGAGAAAGCCGACAACAACAGCAAGAGATGCAACAGGCCATCGAAGCTGCACCAGCAGCAGCAGGTGTAATGAAGCAGCTAGGTGAAGGATGACAGAAGCCGAAGACTTCTTGAAAGAGCGTGGACAGAAGTATCGTCACACGTTTAAGGGTATCAATGGTGAGGCTGTGCTGGATGACTTGGCTAAGTTCTGCCGGGCAAACGAGAGCACGTTTCACACCGACGCCAGAGTAGAAGGCATAATGCAAGGACGCCGAGAGGTTTGGTTACGGATCGCCAATCATCTCAATCTAACGAACGACGAACTTTGGTCCCATTTTAATAAATAGAGGAATTTTCTATGAGCGAAGAAGCAGCCGCCCCGGAAGGACAAGCGGAATCGGCCCCGGAAGGACAAGCCACACAGTCATCTTGGATAGATTCAGTTGAGAGTACAGAGACAAAGTCATGGGCCGAAAGTAAAGGTCTACAAAATGGCACTGTAGAGAACGTACTCGGAAGTTACCGAAACCTAGAACAGCTCATGGGCGCAGACAAAGCGGGCCGGACAGTGACACTGCTAGGAGATGACGCTTCGGATTCAGATAGAAATGAGTTTTATACGAAATTAGGTAGACCAGAAGACGTGGCGGGCTACAACATTCTAGCACCTGAAGGCGCGGACACTAGTTTTGCTGAATGGGCGGGTAATACCTTCCACGAAGCGGGGCTGAGTAAAGCACAGTCGGATCTTCTCACGAACAAGTGGGAGGAGTTCGCTGGTGGTGTTCAAGAAAATGCAACAACTGAAGCCGCAATCACTGCGGCGGACGCAGAAATTGATCTTCGCCGGGAATGGGGCGCAGCGTTTGACTCTAAAGTTAATGGGATTAACCAAGCCGCCGAGCAGTTAGGTTTGTCGGACGCTAACCTCGAAGGTCTACGCGCTACGATGGGTCCAGTAGAGGCCATGAAGTTCGTTGATAAGCTGAGTTCTCAACTGGGGGACGACCTAGTCCACACAGGCGAGTCTCAGATTACGAATGCCATGACTCCCGCTGCGGCAAAGTCGGAACTGGCGGAACTTAGTGGTAACAAAGAGTTTATGGAGGCTTGGCTGAATAAGCAGCACCCCGGGCACGACAACGCGGTCGCCAAGAAGTCTAGGTTGGCTCGGTTTATGGTAGGCGAGTCTTGAAACAAACAAGACTAGAAGTTTTGAAGCTCGCACTGGTACACGGCAAAGAGTGGGCAGAAACCCTGATTATTGCCGCGTACTACGAAGAGTATGTTGAGACCGGAAAATTTAACAAAGACACTAAGAATGAACGTAAAAAACAGCGTTGACGTTAGCTGTTGCATTTATATCACACGTGTGACAGTATCACCCGGTAAGCGCGTCATGTGACGTCGAACAGGTTATGTGGATAACCAGAGATGGCCCGCGATAAAACCCCAGTAGTGGCCCCATATCCTTGGACAAGCCTCCAGCTTTTTTGTATTTTTACTGAACCCTATGGAGGACTACAATGTCCAATGAAATCCTAGACTGGTCAGTGATTGACTATAAATCAACTGTTGAGGCTCTTCTTCAACAGCGCGGATCGAAGTTCCGTGGTACTGTCATGGAAGACAGCTACCAAGGTAAAGCGGGCGCAGCAGTCAATCAGATCGGCCCCGTCAACGCGCAGTTGCGTACTACGCGGCATTCTGACACCCCACTTATCGAAACCCCCCACGATAAACGATGGGTCTACCCGTCCGATTACGAATGGGCGGATCTTATCGACGACACCGACAAACTCCGCCTAATCGCTGATCCTACGTCACCGTATGCCGTTAATGGCGCGATGGCTCTGGGTCGTGCGATGGATGATGTCATCATCTCGGCCATGACAGGCACATCGAAAACCGGCGAAGACGGAACGACTTCAACGTCTTTCCCTTCTGGTCAAACAGCTTCGACCACTTCTGGTGGTCTCACAGTTGCGAAGCTTCGGGAAGCCATGCAGCTTCTTATTGCTGCTGAAGTTGACGTTGACAACGAGCCCCTGTATTGCGCCATTGGCGCACAACAGCATGATGACCTGCTCGGTGAGACTCAAGCAATCAGCTTGGATTTCACTACTCGTCCGGTTCTTGTTGAGGGCCGCATCAAAGCCTTCATGGGCTTTAACTTCATCGACAGCCAACGGCTCGGTCTCTCTGGATCCGACCGTACAGCAGTGTGCTGGGCTAAATCTGGTCTTCATTTGGGCATCTGGAACGATATCGAGGCCCGTGTGACCGAACGTGACGACAAATCTTATTCTACTCAGGTTTACTTAAAAGGCACTTTCGGTGCCACCCGGGTAGAAGAGAAAAAAGTCGTCGCTATTACTTGCTCGGAGGCTTAAACCATGGCAACTGTATATAGCATCCAAAAAACTAAATGGGAGCAAGACACTCCTACAACGAAGATCAAACCCAACGAGATGGCGGGTCGCCGTCGCGTTGCTTACGGCGAGTATGAAGCTGCTGCCATTGCTTCAGGCACGGTTATCGAGATGTTCAATCTCCCTAACGGTGCTCGGGTATTGTCAGGCGAGTTGACTTATGACGCGCTTGATACGAGTTCTACTCTTTCTGTAGGACATGCTGCGTACAAAGACGCTGCGGGGACTGTGGTCGCCTTAGACGTTGACGAGTACAAAGCTGCTGCCGCTTCCACTACTGCTCAGTCAGTAGCGGTTGCTGCAACAATTGCTCTTGGTAAAAACAGCGTAGTAGACGCTGACGAAGACGGCATCTTGATTACTGTTGTAACTGGTGGAGCCACACTTACTGGCACCATCATGCTCGCGATGGAATATGTTGTTGACTAAATAAAAGGGGTGGTGTCTTAGGACGCCACCCCACTTTTTCTAGGAGTTCGTATGTCGTCTGCTGTTGATATATGTAATCTAGCCCTGCAACGACTAGGCGCAAAATCTATCACATCATTGAGTGAAGATAGCCCCAGCGGTCGGGCTTGTAACCGTGTGTACGCTCATGCTCGTGACAGCGAGTTACGCGCCCACCCATGGAATTTCGCCCGCGCTCGCGCCCAGTTGGCTGCTGATGCTACGGCCCCTGCGTTTGGATACCTCAAACAATACCCTCTACCTTCTGATTGTTTACGTATATTGCCTAATGACAATACCGGCGTGATATCCACGCAGGACGATTGGCAAATCGAAGGCCGTAAAATTTTGACTAATGATAGCTCCCCTATCTATCTTGTGTACATTAAACAGGTGACAGACGAGAGTGAGTTTGATGCTCTCTTCATCGAGCTTCTAGTGTCCAGAATCGCACTGGATATGGTTGAAGCCATAACACAATCGAATAAGAAAAAAGAAGCTGCCTCAACTCGGTATGTTTTAGCCCAGCGAGACGCACGCAAGGCCAACGCTTTCGCCCGTGCGCCCCAAGAGCCCCCGACAGACCCTTGGGTCTCTGCGAGACTTTAGATGGCTAAATCAGCGCCGCTGCAAAGCAATTTCAACGGGGGTGAAATTTCTCCCCTCATTTTTGGTCGCCCTCTCTTAGACAAGTACCAAACCGGGCTCAAGACCTGCAAAAACTTTGTGCCACTAATCCAAGGACCAGCGGAGCGCCGTCCGGGTACCCGGCACATGTCAAACGTAAAAGACTCCACCACGTCAACTCGCATAATCAGTTTCGAGTTCTCCACCACGCAAGCCTACATTATCGAGCTGGGCAACAATTACATGCGTTTCTTCAGGAACGGCGCGCGCATCCATGAGGCAGACACCACCATCAGCGGCGCGACCAAGGCTAACCCTTGTGTCATAACTGATAATAGCCACGGTTACACTAACGGAGACGAGGTGTTTATCTCTGGTATAGTGGGCATGACGGAGCTAAACGGCAGAAACTACCTTGTCGCCAATAAGGCCACCAACACGTTCGAGCTGACAGACCTACACGGCAACAACATTAACAGCACAGGCTACACAACATATTCATCTGCGGGCACGGCCAGCACCCCTGTTGAGTTAACCACTACCTACCTCACATCAGAGCTGTTTCAGTTAAAATTCACCCAGTCTGCCGACACGCTGTACATTACACACAACGACCACGCGCCCCGCAAACTAACTCGCACAAGTAATACAGCTTGGACGATTACCGATATCACCTTTATCGACGGGCCGTACCTCAATACGAATGCTGAGACAACGACGCTAACTCTGGGGGGGACGTCTGGTTCGGTGTCTGTGACAGCATCCGCTGTAACAGGTATCAATAATGGGGATGGTTTTCTGGCTACAGACATCGGTCGCTTGATACGCTGGAAGGATGCAGAGGGTAATTGGACGTGGCTGACTATTACGGCGCGCACCAACACAACTTTAGTCACTGCTACAATTGACGGGCCAAACGCTTCGGCCACTACTGCCACAGTTAACTGGCGTCTAGGTGTCTGGTCGGACACAACGGGTTTCCCCGCTGCCGTTACTTTCCATCAGAACAGGCTCGCATTTGGTGGTGGAGTAGAATACCCACAACGCATAGAATTTAGTATATCTGGCGACTTCGAGGGGTTCGCGCCGACAGAGGTTGACGGAACCGTCGTAGATGATGGTGCTCTAACTATCACCCTATCAGCCGACAACGTTAATGCGGTACGTTGGATGGCGGATGACGAAAAAGGTCTTCTAGCGGGCACGGTGGGTGGTGAATGGGTTATCAGGCCATCAGATCAGGGTGGTGTCTTGACGCCATCAAACAGACAAGCTAAACGGTCATCGTCTTACGGTAGTGCAGACATAACCCCCGTCCGAGCAGGCCGCGCCATGCTGTTCGTGCAGAACTCAAAACGTAAGATGAGAGAGTTAGCCTACATATTTGAGGACGATGGTTTCCGAGCTCCCGACATGACTGTTGTTGCCGAGCATGTAACAGCGACAGGACTTGTGGAACTGGCGTGGCAATCAGAGCCCCAAGATGTGTTGTGGTCCTGTTTGGTCGACGGAACCTTACTCAGTATGACATACGACAGGGACCAAAAAATCTTAGGTTGGGCGCGCCATATTTTAGGCGGCTACAGCTCGGCGGGTTCCTCGATAGATTCTAAAGTCGAAAGTGTTTCAGTTATACCAAGCGCGGATGGTTCAACGGACGAGGTGTATGTCGTAGTCCAGCGCTACATCAATGGCGCCGTTGTGCGCTATATAGATTACATAACACCTTACTGGTCTTCAACCACAGACCAAGAAGATGCGTTTTTTGTGGACAGTGGGCTAACCTTGGACAACCCTATCGCTATCTCAGGAGTTACTTTAGCGGACCCCTGCGTTATGACCGTTGCCTCACACACCTTTGCAAACGGTGATGATATCAGGGTAGTAGGTGTTAAGGGTACTACAGAGCTGAACAAACAAGTATACCGCGTTATGAACCAAGCGACCAACACCGTGGAGATTTGCTCTAAACTCGCCCGACCGGTTCACATCACAGCAGCTACAACGGCGAACCCTGTTGTTATCACGGCTGTGGCTCACGGGCTCTCAAATGGCGACGAGATTGGTGTATTTGATGCAGAGGGTATGACAGAGATCAACGGGCTTGGTTTCACAGTAGCAAACAAGACAGCCAACACCTTCCAACTGTCGGGCGTCGATGGGTCAGGCTACACAACCTACACCACAGGCGGCGTCATACATGACGCGGTTGATAGCTCGGCCTTCACAACCTATGTGGAAGATGGCGAAGCCAGAGAGCGTGTGACAACCTTGTCAGGGTTGTACCACCTTGAGGGCGAAACTGTGTCTGTTTTGGCGGAAGGTGCAGCACACCCGGATAAGGTAGTGGTTGCCGGAGCAATAACTTTAGACCGGGAGACAACGAAGGCCCACATCGGCCTATCTTATAACTCAGATTTTGAAACACTACGAACCGACTCAGGCGCTAAAGATGGTACCTCACAAGGTAAGCTGGTTCGTATACACAGAGTTATCATACGGTTCTTTGAGTCTATAGGAGGTAAGGTAGGCCCGGACAGCGACAATCTTGACACCTTACACTTTAGAAAGGGCGGCGGAGAAATGGATACTGCGGTTCCCTTGTTTACGGGAGATGTTGAAGAAGATTGGGACATGGAGTATAGTTCCGACGCACATATATTTATACGTCAAGACCAACCCCTGCCCATGACTATTGAAGCTATTATGCCACAAATGGATACGCAGGATAGATGATATTTGTACCGTTTGAAGCGGGGCATCTACACCAACTAAAGTTACAACCAGCACAAGCGTATTTAAGCAGTGCGGTTACCGAAGAAGAGCTGGGGTTAGAGCAGCACCCGTCACACACTGCGATGAGAGGTTCCGAGGTGTTAGGGTGTGCGGGTGTTATCGAACAGTGGGAGGGCCGTGGTACCGCGTGGGCGCTCATTGGAGAGACAGGCCCGAAGGATTTTATAACGATACACCGTGCGGTTAAAAGGTTCTTAGATGTGTGCTACTTCAAAAGAATTGAGTTGACGGTAGATTGTGATTTTCCTGCTGGACATAGGTGGGCTAAGATGTTGGGTTTTGATATGGAATGTGAGCGTATGGTGGCGTATGGGCCTAAAGAAAAAGACGCCAGCCTTTATTCGAGGGTACAATGATACGACTTACATCATTCACAGAGATTGAAAAAGACCCGAGTTTCCAAGACTTGCTAGACGCCTACGGCGTAGAGAGCGCCTTGGCGGGGCTACCTGCGCCAAACTGCCAAATCCCCATGTACAAAGCACTTGAGGCCGCAGGTGTCATCCACATCCTCGGTTCGTACAACGGTGACGAGCTGACGGGTTTTATCTCGTTAGTCATAACAACGATCCCGCACTACGGGGCCGTAGTGGCACACACGGAGAGTTATTTTGTTTGTGCGGCGCACAGGAAGACAGGCGCAGGCTTGGCTTTGCTGCGAGCAGCAGAGCGGTTTTCAGCACACAAGGGTGCTGTTGGTCTCTTGGTGAGCGCGCCGTTAGGCGGCAAGTTGGCGGAGGTGCTACCCAAGACAGGTTACACTGAAACAAACCGAGTATTCTTTAGGAAATTAGATGCCTAGCGTCGTTGCGGCGAAGAACCACATACCCCTGATGAGCGAAGCGTCGGTGGCAAAGACGCGTGAGCTTGAAAGCGTCCTACTAAAAGAGCCTCAGCTACCGCTTACAACCAAGCACTTGATACACGGCGGGGTGTATTTTAGAACTATTCAAATGCAGGCCGACACCTTGTTGGCGGGAGCGTTTATTAAGATTGCTACTACGTTAATAGTGTCGGGTTGTGTTACTATATATATGACTGGGGGCGGAGTTTTCTTCGGGGGCTACAATGTGCTCCCTGCAAGCGGAGGTCGCAAGCAGGCGATATTGGCCCATACGGTGTCAGACTTAACTATGGTGTTTCCCACTTTGGCTACTACGGTAGCAGAAGCAGAAGCAGAGTTTACAGATGAGCTCGATCTACTTGTTTCTAACACGGGCGACAATGAGACTACGATTACGGGAGAATATTGATGTCATCAGCGACAGCGATAATAGCGGTAACAGGGGCGGCGGTGGCAGCGATGGGCGCTATCCAACAAGGTAACGCTGCGGAAGCCTCCGCAAACTACAACGCGGCGGTAGGGCGGAACCAAGCGATCACCGCACAGAATAATGCTGATGCTGTTCGCCTTGGCGCTGCGGAAGACGCAGAACGTTTCAGTCGAACCTCCAGAAAACGCGCGGGTACGCTGCGAGCAGGTGGAGCCTCCTTGGATTTGCTTGAAGACTCCGCCATGCAGGAAGAGTTGGAGAACCTGTCTATCTTACACTCCGGCGAACTCCAAGCGTTAGGCTTCGAGGACCGAGCATTAGGACTTGAAGCGGGTGCCAGACTTGATGTGATGCGGGGCAAGAACGCTAAAACAGCAGGTTACACGGGTGCAGCGGGTGCTCTTCTCAAAGGAGCGGGGGCTGCGGCTGACAGTTTTAGTGGCCCAACGGCAGCGGGTGGTGTTAACTTATCGGCAGCGGGTGGGTACAATGGCAGCGGTGGTTTGTTAGATCTTTAATTTATACATTGTGGGATAACTAGATGCCAAAATTAACATCATACAACGCATCCTCAAAAGCGGGTGGCGCAATCCAAGCGGGAGGGCGACAACGCGCATCCGCTGCGGACTTCGGCAGTGGTGCTGGGCTGAGACAGGCGGGGGCTGATATGCAAGCGTTTGCTGTAAAACGCAAAGTGGTTGAGGACCGGTCTGCGCGGGTGGAGATCAACAAAGCTATAGTTGAAAACCAGACGGCGTTTTTTGAAGACACAAAAAACCTACAAAAAAATGCTGCTGATGGTGGTGCGGGCCACACGGACAACGTAGGAGCGGCTTTTGATAACAAGTTTAATCTTCTGAACGAACGTTTTTCTAACGTATCCAGTGAAAACAAACAGCACCTACAGCTCTCCGTGCTGCAAGCTCGCCAAACATCCATAAAGAACGCGACTGTCTACCAATCGGTGCTGCGCGGCAAAAAAATAGTTAGTGATGTCAACACAAGCATTAGTCTGGTGGAAAACGCCGTGGGGTCGGGCGACTTAGAAACAGAACGAGCCAATGACCAGATCAGAGAGATTATCGCTGCTTCTGGGTTGGGCGCCACAGAACAGGCCATCGTCCTCAAAGAGAAAATGGAGAAGCTATATATTAGTGAACTCAACGGTCAGGTTGCGCGCGACCCCTCTGGAACACTTGACAAACTGAACGATGGCCATTGGGACGGGCTGCTTTCTGAGGAGCAGATTCTCAAAGGAAAAGACATAGCGGCGGGAGGGGTAAAAAAAGAAATAGATAAAGCTGACCAAGCTTTAATTCTCTCCCACACAAAGAAGCTTATAGACAGCAATGGGGTTGTAGATAAGTCTATGGTCGATGCGTTTGAAAAAGCAAAATCTGGGTCGCTGAAATCTGAACTCTTTCTTCTTCGCCTTCAATCTTCGTTGGCACAACAAGGGTTAAGCCCAGCCAACAGAGACGCTCTTAAAAAGGTTTCGCAAACAGTGCCAGTGACCCAAGTTGGGCTGGCTGAACAGGTGGCTGCTGCTAAGGAAATTATTAGAAAGAGTGACATAAGCGACCCAGCAAAAGACGCCGCCTCTAAAGAAACCGAGAAAGAATTAACTAAAAACCATCTTTCGCAAGAACTCACTAACGGTAATTTTGATGGAGTATTGGAGCAATTAAAATCTGGGGATTGGGACGAACAACTCAACCCTACAGAACGTAAGGCCCTTATTTTACGAGCCCAGCGTAGAGAGACACGCGCGGAAGTAGAGGATGCAAGAGATAAGAAGGCGGCTACGAAAGCGGCGGCTGATGCAGCAGAGATAGAACGAAAGACGAAACTGACTGCACAACTGATATATGGGATTAGAATCCCCTCAAATTCTGAAGAAAAAAAACTTATAAATACGAGTTTCGACAACCTTGACACCGCTCTCAATAATCAAGACCCACCCCTGACGGACGACCAAAAGACACAATCCCTTATTGCTTTTGTTAAGGTCTCGAAGTACCTTCCGAAAAGACTTTCAAATAGATTGTCAACCACAGCGACGGGCGGTTCGCCTGAAAAGGCGGCGGAGGCGCTGGCCCACATGCGAACCATATCAGCAATAGGCGGGGACGTAGCACGACAGTTTAGTGACAGAGACAAAGCCCTTATTGAGGGCTTCTCAGTAGCGGTGGATCGCGGGACGAAGCCCATAGAGGCAGCAACAAATATGATCCGAAACGCACAAATGACTCCACAAGATAAAAAAGCACGAAAAGCCGCCTTTGACTCACTTCTGGTAGATGAGAAAAGGGCCGTGGACGGCGCTCTGAGAGGAATCGTCGGGAGCGACCTAACAACAAACACGGGGCCGATACGGAAAGACCTTGAGGAGAACCTTAGAATACAACACCAGCTACATGGTAAGATCGGGGGCGACTTGGACGATCACATGGACGCTGCTATTGCTCGCACAATGCAGGTCTGGGGCGCTACGACGGTTAATGGTTACAAGCAAGTTATGCGAAACGGGCCAGCGAGCCACTACAAAAATCCCGGCGAGGATAAAAAAGACGCAGCCGTATGGATAAGAAAGCAAATGCTCGATGAGGTTCTGGATCTTGTTCTGAAGGAAGGTTTGATCGTGGGAGTTGATACGAAAATAGGCACAGAGGAAAATGACGCGGCGGTTAAAGCATATCTCGATACACCGAAGAATGTAGTATTACGACCAAGCTTAACCAAAAACTCGCAAGGGGGAAAACCCGTATATGAAATTCTTGTTAAAATGCGCGACGGTACGGTGGTACAAGCGGCTGGCTCATGGGCACCTGACTACCGCACCAGCCCGACATTCCTGAAACGCGCTGGTGAACGGAAAGACGCCGAAGCTCAAGCAACCCAAGCCGCCCAAGCCCTGCGTAAGGAAAAAAGCAAGGGGGATAATGGATTTTTCCCACCGCTGTCGGGCAATCCCAAAGCTAAACCTACACGGGACATGGCCCGAAGCCCGAGAAGCGGCACTAAGAAAGTACTGGACGTTTCCCCTCGCCCAGCGGACAAGATACGCAAAGGCTTTGGGAGTGATATACTCGACCAAGCGCTCAAGGATACCCGCCCAATACGAGATAGATCGCGGTTTATGCAAAAACAAAGACGGGGTAAGTAGTGCCTTTTTATAACGACAACGAGACACAGATAGGTCCGTTCACGCCTAGAGTTAAGACCCCCCAAGAACAAGCCGATGAAGGTTTGGAGCTAGAGGGGCCGGGGTTCGTCGATTCTGTTGGCGCGGCTTTTCGCACTGAGAACACTGTAGGTTCTTTCTTCTCGGATGTCACACTACCTGAGAGCCCTTTCAACCCAGACTACGACCCTATCGAAAAAGTGCCGGATGAGTTCAGGATTGATGCTGAGAAGTATGCACGGGCTAACAGTGATGAAGAAGTTGAAGCGATAACCACCCAACTAAGACGAGAGACTGCGGACCGGCAGACCCTAAGAGACGCTGGGGGGTATGGGATATTAGCCATGCTCACAGCCGGGGTGTTTGACCCTATCAATTTTGTACCTTTTGTTGGTAGCGTGTGGCGAGCAAAAGTCGTAGGACACAGTGTCCTTAAAGCTGCTCTAATAACGGGCTACTCTAATGCGGCATCCGCGACGGCAGCGGAGGTCGCGCTACACAACACACAGCTAAAACGGACGATGGGGGAGAGCGCCATCAATATCACTGCCGGAGCATTCCTTGGTGGGGTTCTGGGTGGTGGAGCGCGAGCCATAACCCGGATTGGAGCCCGCAGTTCGGATATGGACCCCGCCGCGTTTATGAAAAACCTAGAAGCTAAAGTTGAAGCGGACCTTGAAGCGCCCCCGCCAACTAGCTCTGGTGGCACTGCCGGGGCGGCACGACCGGAAGACCTTCTGGACGAACCAACTCAACGATTGCTTACAGAGGAGGCTGATGGTCTAGTCGCGTCTGGCAAAATGACGAGAGAAGAAGCTGACGAGGCCCTCGTGCTTAAAATGGCACAAACCTTGATGGATAGGAGCGGGATAAAAAAGAACGTTGCGGTCGCGGCTGCTCTCAAGGTTCTCGGTCATCAAGACCTCACTTTACGCATGCTTGAAAATGAAGACATTTTCATGCGTAGGTTAGGCCCCCAACTCTTCGAGACCCCCTTGCAGTTGGGCAAGAACTCTATGAACGAAGCAACTGATGTGTCAATACAAGCGCTCGTCAGAAATTACGCGGGCCCGTTGAACCGTGCTGTCAAACAAGGGTTAGAATCCTACAGCCAGTACGCTGTGGGGCGCAGTCGAGGGATGCTAGACAGCGTGACACTCCCCGCGCAGAGATTGGGTGGCCTCAAGAAGCTGTCTGAAAAAGAGTTCCGGGTTCTGGTCACCAAGGCCATGCGGTCTGGAGACGATGCAGCAGACATTCCGGGGATACCAAAAGACGCGGTAGCTCATGTGAATACGTCAGCAGCCGCGTATCGTAAAGAAGTCTTTGATCCCCTCAAGGATGCGGCCATAGAGCTTGGGCTGCTGCCTAAAGACGTTACCTCAAAAACCGCTGCATCCTACATGATGCGCTCGTGGAACACGGAAACTCTGAAGTCAGCAGGTGGACGCGAAAGATTCCTCGACACAACAACGTCGTGGTTGGCTACACGCCAAGAGGGTGCAGCTCGGAGCGCGGAAGATTTTGCGGGGGACGAAGCTAAACTTAAATCTGCTGTCGCTGAACTTAAAGATGAGATACGTGGCACGACTAGGGCCACAGGGAGCGGCACCGCTGAAGCGGCTACAAAAGCTACCGATGAGAAAGTCGCGGAAGTACTTGCGGGCGTAGAACTAAAACTTGATGAAACGATAGCAAGAATACTTAAAGTTGATGCGCCCGCCAAGGCAAAAACTGCGGCGGTCAATGCTTTTCGTCGTGCGTTTGAAAAAGAAATGAAGCAGGATGTGGTGGACGCGGTAGAGGACGCGGTATCGACGAACGCCACAAAAATATCTGACGACATAGCGAAGCAGATAGATGAGCTTGAAGGGACAGATGTACTGGCTCTGGTACGCGACGAACTATCTTTCGCTGGTAAGGATGTAGCTGGAGCTGCTGGCGCTAAGGCGGCGCGGGGAAGTGCCTCCAGTGCAAAACTTGCAGGCTACGAAGCAGCGGCTAAGGCATTTGAGAGATCACTGAAAGCTAGCGAATCTCGGCTAAAGAAACTGTTGGAAGATAGTGAAGGGTTGACAGCGGCGGCGCGTAAAGCAGCTTTATCTGACATACAAAAAAACATAGCAAAAACGGCTAGAAATGAAGCCCGTGTGGCTGTTGCGTCGGCGACTAAGGAGACACGAGAAAAACTGTCGGGCGTTGTAAAGGAGCTGGCGCAAAGACGTAAGCTAAATAAGCGCGATATTATAGAAAGAGACATGAGCCCCGCCGAACTGCGATCACTCGCACAAGAGATACATGGTCATCTGTTAAGCACCCCTGTCGGGCGGCTACCTTATGACCGGGCACCAGAAAAGATGACAGGGTTTACTGGCGGCAAAAATAATGTGTCTCACTCCCCCGCGTTTAAGGAGCGCACGTTTCTGATACCAGATCATTTGGTCGATGAGTTTCTTGAAAATGACATCGAAACATTGGCAAAACTATATACAAAAAGTGTTGCTCCTGAAGTGGCGATGCTTAAAAAGTTTGGTAGTCTGGATATGCGCAAGGAGTTTGCTGCAATCGAGAGCCGGTTCCAAGCTAATATGAATAAGCCCGGGGTTGACGGGAAAAAAGAGTTGGCCGTGCGGGATCGCAACATGAAAGATTTGGAAACCGCCAGAGACAGGTTGTTGAACCGGCGGGGGTTACCTGATGACCCTACTACTTGGGTGCATCGTACTTCCCACGCGGCGAGGACGCTTAACTACATCCGTTTGTTGGGTGGGATGACTGTCAGTGCGTTCCCGGATATGGCGCGTCCTGTACAAGTACACGGCATGATAAACACATTTAATGATGGTTTGCTGCCGCTTATAACGCAGCTAAAACGATCTCGTTTGTTGTTTGATGAAATGGAAAATTTAGGTCTTGTCTCGGAGATGATTAGCAACAACAGGATGCAGGCTGCGGCGGACATAATGGATGATACTATCCGAGGCAACATGGCCGAACGCGCTTTGGGTGTGGCATCCGACACCTTCGGTAAAGTCTCCCTTATGGCCCCGTGGAACCAAGCATGGAAACAGCTGGCGGGGGCTGTGTCAATGGCTCGGTTGCTGCGGGCCATTGAGGCAGACGCGCTGGGCAACATATCCGCTAAAGAGCGTACCAATCTTCGCGCCGCAACAGTTAGCCACGAGATGAGCAAGAGAATTTCCCAGCAGGTAGCACTGCACAAAGCTGATGGTGAGGGGTTGATCCTGCCAAACGTGTTAGCTTGGACAGACAAGAACGCGGCGTCTAATTTTCAGGCTGCGGTTGGCCGCGACATCGACAGGACAATTGTAACACCGGGGCTGGACAAACCTTCTATGGCTGACAGCGGAGAAGTAGGTAAACATCTCTTCGCGTTTAAATCCTTCGCCTTTGCCGCGACAAGTCGTATTCTGCTGTCAGGATTACAACAGTCCGACATGGCCGCCATGAACGGTCTGGTGTTGTCTGTTGCTCTAGGCATGCTCACCGCATCCACGAAGCTGTCATTGGCTGGGCGAGGCGATGAGCTGGAAGACTGGACGGTGGAGAAAGCTCTGGTGGCGGGCATTGATCGAAGCGGCAGTATAGGTATCATAGCTGATCTGCACAACATAACTGAGAAAGTGACGGGCTTCGGCGCTAACCAGTTCACAGGTATGTCGTCAGAGAAATATGCGTCTCGTAACCCGACAGGCGCGGTTCTCGGGCCTTCTTCGGGGCTGCTCGCAGATATGTTGCGAGCGCTGGGGGCGGGGGGCACAGATGGTTTCTCTGGTGCAGACCTACACGCAATACGGAAAATACTGCCTTACCAGAACCTCTTCTACGCACGTTGGATGTTTGACAACATGGAAAGCGGCCTAGTTGATGTGTTGGGGCTGAAACCTAGAAAGTAATTTGTAATACTGTGACAAAAATGCTACACTCAAGCTACAAAAAAGGTATACCTCATGACTATTAGCTCCACCGCCAATCGTATATCATACACCGGGGATGCCTCCACTACGGCGTTTAGTTTCCCGTATCTGTTCTTTGCTAACGATGACATCGTCGTAACTATCAAGGTGACTGCAACAGGTGTCGAGACTATCAAGACTATCACCACCCACTACACGGTAGCTGGTGCTGGGGTAGCCGCAGGCGGCACCATCACCATGGGTACCGCCCCAGCATCTACGGAAACGTTAGTTATCTCCCGCTCAGAGCAGCTTACCCAGACGCTCGATCTCGTAGAGAACGATCCGTTTCCGTCCGCGCTTGTTGAACAACAGTTCGACAGCTTGACTATGATGGTACAGCAGCAGCAAGAGACGCTGGATCGGGCTCTTAAATACCCTATTGGTGACACCACAGGGCTCGGCGCGGAGCTTGACCCTTCCGTCTCCCGCCTTAACCGTTACTTATCTTTCGACGCCACAGGCGCAGTCTCCCTCGATACTACGGTTGGTACGTGGCAGGGTGCTTGGGGTACCTCCACAGCTTACGTGGTCAACGATGTTGTAAGCACAGCCGGAGCTTCCTACATCTGCTTGGTAGCACACACGTCTGGAACCTTTTCTACAGACTTGGCAGCCTCCAAATGGGATTTAGTCGCGGCTAAGGGCGACACAGGCGTAACAGGAGCCGATATAGGTGGCATACTGACTACGCGGGGGGATATAATCGCGCAAGGTGCCAGCGCGGCAGCTCGCCTTGCCATCGGAGGGGCTAATACTGTCTTAACCAGCGACGGC
>TARA_R110000782_G_scaffold45706_5_pt1 | contig 19476 bp, 10 predicted proteins | sample TARA_R110000782 | Tara Oceans TARA_R110000782 (sample SAMEA4397859) | marine metagenome | biome: Polar Biome; feature: [SRF] surface water layer (ENVO:00010504); material: water (ENVO:00002006), including particulate matter (ENVO:01000060) such as... | depth 5 m | reverse complement strand
GCGCCGGCAGCGGCGCGGGGGCGGGGGTGTTCAGGCGGAGGTAGTCGGTCCGGGCGGCGATGAAGGGCTTGACGCCCCACGCCCACGGCGACGCGCCGGCGTACGCGGCCGGCTGGGTGAACGAGTCGACGAAGTCCTGGTTGTCGTGGCCGTAGTCGGCGTTGCCGCCCGCGTACGAGCCGGTGAACGCGAAGGGGGCGAGCATGTCGCGGAGCGCGTCGATCAGCGGCTCGCGCGGGCCGAGGGTGAAGGGGCCGTCGGTCACCGCGCCCGGGTCGGGCAGGAAGGGGGAGAGGGTGTGGGTCGGGTAGGTACCGGCCTGGGACGGGGTGTCGTAGTTGGGCGTGGCCTGCGCCGGGTTGGAGAGGTGGTCCACGCCGGGCTCGGTCCCCGCGCCGCGGTCGTTCGTGGTCACCACGTCGAACGCGAAGGTGCTCGTGTCCGTCAGGTTCATGCGTGCCAGCGGGACGCGGTACCGCGCGAGACCGTCGGCCTTGGCGCTCAGATCCTGCGCGATGCCGGCGGGATCGTTGAAGCTCGCGTGGCGGAGCTGCCAGCCGCCGGACCACTCGTAGAGCAGGAACCCGCCGCCGCTGTCGGTCCAGGTGCCCAGGAACCAGTCGGCGGCCCGGTTCGTGTTGATGTCGCGGCCCCACGGGTTCGTGGTGCTGCCGCCCGGGCGCGTGTCGAAGAAGAACACGACGCGCGCGTCGTCGGTGCTGCTGCCCACGTCGATCGGCCCGGCGACGCGCACGTCGGCCAGCAGCGCGTCCTCGTCGTTGGACAGGGTGACCGAGAGCAGGTCGAAGTGCGGCTCGGACCCGCCCAGGAACGTGTCGCCCGCGCTGTCCGCGAACCCGGTCTCGGCCGGACCCGCGGGCGTCCCGACCGCCCCGACCAGCTCGCGCACGTACCGCAGGTATTGCTCGTAATACGCGTCGATGGCGAAGATGCGGCGCACCAGCGGCGGCTCGGCCCCGCCGCCGAAGGGGCTGCCGAAGTCCCACCCGAAGCCGCCGTCGCCGAAGGACTCCGGCGGGCGGGCGGCCCAGTCGGTCGAGAAGAAGTCGATGCCGTAGGTGTTGTCCAGGTCGAAGGGGATGTACTCGATCACGCCCGTGCCGGGGTTGGCGTAGAGAAAGAAGTTGTTCGCCCCGTACCAGAGGTTGTCCCAGTTCCCGTTGACGCAGTCCACGGCCATGGCGCGCAGGAAGTTGTCCACGCTGAAGCGGTCGGCGATCCCCGACGCGAAGGCCGCGTCGTCGGCGAACTCAACGAAGTTGATCAGATCGGCCAGGTCCGCGAACTGGCCCGCGCCGCTGTCGTTCTCGAGTTCGTACGTCGGCGAACCGAGGCCCGCGTAGGCGCCCGCATCGCCCGGCGGCACGTACCGCAGATCGGCCCGGGCGCCGCGGTACCGGCACTGGTACAGGTTGCCCGTGTCGTCGCCGAACCAGGCGGCCAGGAACTCGTCGTCGATCTGCTCGACGTTGGCGTACACGTCGTCCACCCGCGACCCGTCGTTGATGACCAGCCGCGCCATCGACGCGCGCGGCGATGGAACGCCGAACGCGTTGTACACGTCCCACGCCAGCTTGCCGCGGATGACCGACGGGTCGTTCTGGTGCCCGTTGAGGTTGAGCTTCTCGAGCCCGTGGACCTCACGCCCGGGCACGAACTCGTTGAACTTGAGCTTCCAGGACTTCTTGATCGCCCCGCGGCTGGTGTTGCCGCGCGGGCGGATGGCCACGTCCTCGACCAGCGTGTCGGTCTGCGAGTTGACGATCCGCACCGTGCAGGGGTAGTACTGGTTGCTGAAGGGGTCGGCCAGCATCGCGTCCAGGTCGGCCGGGGCGACGGTGACCGTGATCTGGGTCAGTTCACTGTCGCGGAAGTAGATCCGCCCCGCCTCGTCGTAGCCCGCGTCGCCGCTGGGCGGGGGGGTTTCCGCAAAGGCGACGCCGGAAAGGACCAGCAACACACTCACCGAGGCGTAGTTCTTCAACGCGATTCCCTCCGTGGGCCCGCCCCGCGGTGCGGGTTCGGGCCGGAGAGGGAGGTTACCCGCACCCGAGGACCGATTGCAAGAACTTTCGCCGAATCACCGGGGGCTCACGGACATCCAACACCGAAGAAGCTGATGAAGAGTTGGATGTCGAAGAAATTGACCGCCCCGTCGCCGTTCACATCCACAAAGCACGCGTCGGGGTCTGGCGTTACAGCCAGCACGACCCGGTTTGTGATCGAACCACTGCCGAACTTGGTCAGCACACAATCGTAATATGCCTCGTCTTGCTCACTCGCAATGATGCGGAGCGTAGGCGAACTCGCCCCGGTGATGTTGTCGCTGTTGTCAAGAGCGACTGCATTCCGACGCCATTGGTACGAGACACCGTTCGACCATTTCGGCAAGACAGAAAACACAGCCTCCTGACCAGAGGTTGCGACGAACCCGGTCGGTTGCTCCAGAATACCCGGCGTTCCATGAAAAATAAATGCAGCACCGGACGATGCCCCGGCGACATCGGCCCGATCAGCCCCAACAACGACGACCGAGCCATCAATCGAGACCGAGACACCGAGTTCATCACCCCCTTGGCCGTCAGATGCACGCAGCCGAGCGATCTGCTTGCCGCTCTGTACATCGAAGAGGTAGGCCGCACCGGAGTTGGGCCCGGCATCGCCCGCGAATCGCGCTCCCACGACAGCGGTCGCTCCGGAAACTGAGGTGGAGTATCCGAAGTAGCCATCTTCAGTAGCATCGGACGGCACGAGCTTGTGCAACTGCTGACCCGTTCTGACGTCGAACACGTACGCCGATCCCCAGTTGGTGCCGGATACTCCCGAGGCCGGAGCGCCAACGACTGCGATGTCCCCAGATACGGAAACGGACCGCCCGAACTGATCGTACTGCCCCGCATCGGAAGCGATCAGTTTGAACATCATTTCCCCGGTGAGGACATCAAACACGTATGCCGCACCAGCGACGATGCCACCACTGCTTGCGCTGGGAGCACCAACGACCGCGATGTTTCCCGAGATTCCAACCGAGTAGCCAAACGAACTGCTCGGCAGAAGATCCGGAGCAGTCAGTACAAACAGCTGATTGCCGGTCTTGGTATCGAACAGGTAGGCCGATCCGGTATCCATCCCCGCGTCATCATTCAGGTACGCACCGACAACCGCCACGGAATCCGCGACCGCCACGGAGTGGCCGAATCGATCTTGCGCCGCCGCGTTCGAGGGAGTCAGTTTAAAAGTTTGATCACCCGTGGTGGCATCGAACAGATACGCCGAACCAGATCTGCTGCCCGCATCGTCATCGCCGTAGGCGCCCACAATCAGAGTTGATCCCGATGCCGAAACCGAACAACCGAAGCTATCGCCTTGCGCGATGTCCGATGACTTTATCTGAAACATGTGGTGACCGATCATCGAATCGAATGCATAAACCGATCCGGTTCCATCTGTGTTTGCGCCCACAAACACAACAGGACCCCAAGCCGCGACTGATTGACCGAACTTCTCGAAGGGCACGCCATCCGGTGCAATGATTCTCAAATCTTCGTCAAAGACCTGCCCCATCGCCGAACATCCAAGAAATCCGCAGATGCTCAGAGCGACGATCGATGCCCGGTGAGCGGTTGGGTTATGCATCAGCGAAACCTTTCTTTCAAAAAATCGGGGTTGATCACGATGGCGGACGGTGGACTACCGATACGCGATCATCTCGCACGATGTTCCGCTTCTCGTTTTCCAGTTTCCTTGCAGGTAGATGCAAACCGTTTCGTCACTGCTCGCCCTGTAGGCTTCCGGCCAGAGATCATCCAAGCGAGCTTGATCGCGGAGCACCGATGGGTTTCCGAGGACAAGGCTGATCTTGCAGATAACAAAGCCCGCCCCTTGGATGGGGCGGGCATCGAATCTCTGGGTGGTGGATGCCGAATCCGGGCACGCCACGCACGCCGTCATGAACAGCCACGACGATTGGTTGTTACGGACATCCCGCGTTGTACGACGCGATGTACGCCGCCACGTCGAAGAAGTTCAGCGACCCGAACGGCGCGGCCAGGTCGGCCGCGGGGTCGCCCGCGTTGTAGAGCCCGATGTACGCGGCCAGGTCGAAGAAGTTGAGCACACCGAACGGGGCGGCCAGGTCCGCCGGGCAGCCCGCGGCCCCCAGCGTGCCGTCGGCGTTGACGATCTGGGCGTAGATGTCCTCGTCGCCGTTGCGGTCGTCGGACCAGGTGACGAGCGTCCGGCTGGCGGCGTCGCGGTTGACGTTCAGGCGGCCCTTGCTGCTCGTCGCGGTGCTGACCGAGATCGCACCGCCGGTCAGCAGCACGCCGGACTCGTCGGCGATGAGCATCTCCAGCGTGCCGTCGGTGTTGCCGAGCGTGGGCTGGCGATCGACGACCGCGGCCGCGCCGGTGGCGTGCGGCACCGCGCGGGGCGCGCCCTTGAACTGGCCATTGAACGCGAGCAACGCCACGCCGTTGGTGCCCAGCTCGCGGGCGCCCGTCGCGCCGTCGAAGCGCTGCAGGTTGGTGCTCTGGCTGGACTGGGCACCGTCGAGGTTGCGGAAGAACATCATGATGTCGCCCGAGGGGGCCATCGCGATGGCCGGGTCGAGCTGCTGGCGACCGGGCTCGCCCGACGCGGGCAGGCCGTTGGCGGCGAACTGCACGGCGCCCGCCGGGCTGATCCGCTGGACGTAGCTGTCGAAGTCGCCGTCGCGGGTGTCGTGCCAGGCGATGACCGCGCCGTCGGACCCGTCGTTGAGGATCCGCGGCTTGTGCGCGATGGGCACGCTGGTGGCGTTGGAGACGATGATCGGCGAACCGCCCCACTGCATCGCGCCCGACGCGTCGAACTTCTGGGCGTAGACGTGGCGGGGGCTGAGGAACGACGCGATGTTGCGGATCCAGGCGATCAGCAGGCCGTTGTCCGAGGTGGGGACCATCTCGAGGAACGCGGGTTCCTCGGTGCCGCTGGAGTAGATCAGCACCCCGTCGCCGCCGAAGGCCTTGACGCCCGCCGGGCTGATGCGCTGCATGACCAGCCCGGGGTTCACGTCGAAGCGCGGCCACACGACCGCGTAGTCGCCGCCGGAGAGCTGCATCACGCGGGGGTCGGCCTCGAACTCCGAGTTGTCCGACACCGTCACGCCGTTGGGGCCCCACAGCGAGGTGCCGTCGGGCGCGATGAGGTACGCGTATACGTCGTTGTCCCCGCCCGCGCGGATGTCCACGAACGCCAGCACGCAGTTGCCGTCCGAGTCGGCCCGCAGGTCCCAGTCGACCACGGAGGTGCCCTGGGTGTTGTTGGAGACCAGAAGCCCCGCGGGCCCGAAGGTCGGGTTGCCCGCGGCGTCGAGACGCTGCACGCGCATCTGCACGTTGCTGTAACCGAAGTCGAACCAGCCCGTCCACGACGAGCCGTCCGGGGCGATGGCGGTCTTGGTCACCGTCTGGTTGCCCGGGTTGACCACCACCGGGGTGTTGGCGGCCGGGTTGTCCGTCCACTGGGCCTGCGCAAGCCCGGTCGCGAAGACCAATGAACCGGCGAACACACCGGCGGCGACGTTCGTTCTCATCTCGGAATCCTCCTATGGTCTGTTTCCCGGTGGGTCGTCCGCCGAGGGGGGCAGTCCATCTTCTGACAGACTACCAGCACCCGACCTGAAAGTGTAATAAATAACAGAGGGATTCGCAAAGATTTCTGATACGATGGCCCGCGAAGCACGCACCACCACCCAGAGATCCGGACGCATGGAACCGACCACACCACCCGCGGACACCGGCCGGGCGCCCCCCGGGCGCGACCTGGCCCGCGATCTGTCGGCCGGCCTGTCGTCGGTGATCGACGCCCTGCCGGGCGACCCGGAGGGTCCGTCGGCCCTCTCGCGGACGCTGGGCGTGGGCCGGGTCCCGATCAGCCGCCTGCTCGGCGCGATCCGGCGCGAGCCGGGCACCGAGATCCTCGCCCTGCTGCCCGGGCCCGAGACGCTGCGGTCCATCGTCCACGCCGCCCACCGGGCGGGGGTCGACGAGCCGACCGTGCGCCGGGCGCTGGTCGCGGTGGACCGGTTCGAGGTGATGATCCGCTCGTTCGGCAACCGCGCGGCCTTCGACGCGACGATGAGCGTCCGCGAGCCCGAGGCCCGCGAACGATTCGAGCAGGCGGGGCGCTACCAGGTCTTCCGCGGCATGAGCCAGGTGCTCGGCGTCGAGGCCGAGAAGTGGCTCTCGACCATGATCCTGACCCCCACCCCGGGCGACGACGTCGCGCTGGACGTCACGGCGGTGCACGGCGCGCTGGGCATGCGCCGCCTGCGCCCCGACGTGACGGTCTCGTTCACCTACGGCGCACCCCACGAGGCCGTGGGCAAGCCCGGCGGGTCGTTCGACCTGGCCATGGACCTGTCCGCCTACTACACCTGCGAGCCCGCCCCCCTGCGCGCCCACGACCGCGACGGCAACGTGGTCCACGAGTTCTGCCCCACCACCACCGGCAAGGACGCCCAGTTCGACATGCTCGCCGGCGTGCACGCCCCGGCCCACTCCAAACGCTACCGCGACGAGAAACGCACCACCCGCGGCGTGGTCGTCATCCCCGACATCCCCGTGCAGACCATGGTCGTCGATCTCTTCGTGGGCGCGGGCGTGTTCCCCGGCATCGATCCGCGGGTGTACCTCTACAACACCGTCGCCCGCGGCCCGGCCGACATCGAGGACCCCGCACGCCTGCACGACCGCGTCGTCCCCCCCGTCGAACTCGAGCCGATCGAAGACCCCGCCGCGTCGCTCACGCTGGTGCGCCTGCCTTCGTACGGCTCGATGATCGCCCGGGTCTGCCAGCGCATCGGCTACGACGCCGGCGACCTCCGCGGCTGGCGCCTGCGCGTCCCGTACCCGCTCTACGGCTTCCAGTGGGTGCTGGCCTTCGACGCGCCCAAGCCGCCCGCGACCGCCTGACCCGGATTCGTCACGGGCAGCCCGCGTTGTACGCCGCCAGGTAGGCGCTGACATCAAAGAAGTTCAGCGTCCCGAACGGCGCGGCCAGATCGGCCGCCGGGTCGCCGGTCTGGAACAGCGACAGAAACGCCGCCAGGTCGAAGAAGTTCAGCGAGCCGAACGGCTCGGCCAGGTCCGCCGGGCAGGCTTCGGCCGCGACGAGGTATCCACGATTGGCCGACCAGGGCGCGTGGGCTGGGGCGGCAATGCCGGCGACCTCGCCGCGATCGTTTACCCGGACGGCGTACGCCAGCACATACCCGCTGCCGTTCGCGGTCGCCTGCAGCGGCAGGAAGCCGGTCCCGAGCTTCCAGGCGTACGCCCGCCAGCCTCCGCCGGTCAGCGCCTCGCCCACGACGACGCCGTCGTTGTTGATGTGGTTCGCGTAGACATAGGCCGGGTCGCCCCCGAACGACGGACTCGGGATGAACTGGTGGCCGTCGGCCTCGCTCCAGACGAACGCACGAAGCAGGCCGCCATCGGTGGTGGTCCGCCCAACAACCTGGCCCGCGTCATTGACCGCGCTCACCTCGGTCCGTCCCATGCCCGCAGGAGCGGTCGGGTTGAAGTAGCGGTACAGATCCATCCAATCGCCGGTGTTGATGTCCAGCACGAAGCCCTGGATGGGCGAACCGTCAGTAGACGGGCGGTGCCCGACGATCCAGCCGTTGTCGCTGGCGTAGTCCGCCGTGCGGGCGTTCGGCACGAAGTCGGACAGGTTGATGGTGCCCGTCGCTTCGCTCCAGGCGATGGCCGAGAGGATGCCGATCTGGAAAATCCCGCTCGTCCCCACGACCATGCCGTTGTTGTTGATCTCCGCGGCGAGCACGAAGGTGTGACCGTCCACCGGCGGGATCACCGACGGTGGCCCCCCGTCGCCCGGCGTGAACACGGCCCCGGCGACGGCGCTGCCGACCGTCACGCGGTCACCGCGATTGTTGGTGAACAGGCCCATCCCCGTGATGGTCGGCTGATCTTCGACATGGTAGAGCCAGTCGAACGAACCCACGGTCGTGTGCCCGTTGCCGTTGTCGTCCGTGTAGCTGTACGCCATGCGACCCACCGCGAGACCGAGGTCATTCAGGTCGGTCACGGCCGTCTCCCCGAACCCGTCGAACGTCTGCGGCTCGACCAATCGCAACGACGGGTTCGGCGGGAGATCGGCTCCGGCGATTGAGACGATCACAGCGGCAGCACAGACAGGCAGGTAAACGGTGCAGCGGGGCGCAAGTCTCATGGGTCTCTACTCCTGGCCGGGGCGCGGGGTCCTACCCCGATCGGATTCAACAACGGTCGCCGCGATCCGGAAAGGCGGGCACGGTGTGGAGTGCAACGGCCGTGCCGCACGCCAGCATTCCCTCCGCACGCTCGAATCGGGCCGCGGCGGACGGTTGATGGCCTCATCTGGCCAGCCGAGCCTGGGCTCGGCTCATATTGGCCGCCCCAGCGACGGCGCACGACCGCCCGATCACGGGCACCCGGCGTTGTACGACGCGAGGTAGGCGCTGACGTCGAAGAAGTTGAGCTCGCCGAACGGTGCGGACAGATCGGCGGCCGGGTCGCCCGTGTTGTAAAGGTCCAAGAAACCCGAGACGTCGAAGAAGTTCAGACTACCGTCGCCGTTCACGTCCGCGTCGCACGTGCCGGCCTGCGGGATGAGAGCGACCAGCGCACTCTCGCCCGTGGCGGTGTTGAGCGCGGTTGCGTACACACTTCTGTCGTTGCTCATGTAGCCGATGGCCACGGTCCAATCCGTATAGGCAGGGTCGAGAAGGGTTGAGTACCCGAAGGCAAGATGGTCTTCGGCGGCGAAGTAGATGCCTCCCGCGGCCGAGATGTCCCCGGCGTTGTTGTTGTCGTAGGTGAGCCCGACGAAGCGGGTCGGAATCTGGGACGGATTGACGGGCGACCAGCCCGAATCGGGCTCGTGCCGGTAGGTCATCCAGACTTCGTTGCCGGACGTCGCCCGCGCCGCGGCCGCGATGACCTGGCCATCATCGTTGATCGCATAGCCAAGCACCATGGTGAAGCCCACGCCGTTGAGCGACGCCGGGATGCCGAGATCGGTCACGACGCCGGAGTTCAGATCGAGAGTCTGCCCGCCTCCCACCACCACGCCACGCGCGTTGATGTCCTCGGCGCGCTCGTTGAATCCCAGCGCCGCCAGATTCACCGGCGGCGCGTTGATCGAGAACTGCGTGGACGGCCCGCCCTGGAAACCCTGATACCTGGACCAGCCCACGACCGTGCCGCTCTCGTTGATCGCCACGGCCATTCCGCCGTTGATCGATAGCGTGCCGATCGGGCTGGGCAGCGTCTGGAACTGCTCGGGGATGTGAACGACGTAGCCGCCGGAACCGTCGGGCGTCCAGATCGCCGGCTCGCCGCCATCGAACGGGAAGCCGCCCACGGCCACCGCACCCACCACCACCCCGGCCGAGTTCACGTCCATCGCCGCGCTCGATGCATACCCCGCGGGCAGAGGCAGCAGCGTCAGCCCGGCGCCGGCCCTTGCAACGTACCCCCTGACCTGGCCGTCCTGCGTCTGCCAACCGACCAGATGGCCTGCTTCGCTCGCCCCGAGCACGGTCGTGGTGCTGGTGAACGGGGCGATAATCTCGACGTCATAGGTCGGCACGTCCGCGTGTGCCTGCGTGCATGAGAGTCCAACCAGCGCAAGAATGGCGGGCAAGGGAGCACGGGGCGCTTTCGACTGATGCTTCATGGCAATCTCCGACGGGGCCACCGATGGGGCCAGAACAGTGGAATCCGATGGACGAGACGCCCTACCTTATTCGGATCTTTCTATCCAGTATACTCGACGTCGGCGTTTTCCAGAGGTGTTTGACAACACCACGGCCGGATTCTGCATTTGGCCAAAGTTGTCACCACCCGCCATCGGATCACGCGCGCTCTCGAGGAGCCGAACGTGCTGAGGCCGGAAGCCGCTCTGGAGCTCAGCCCGCGTTCCACCCGTCGAAGTGTGCGCTCAGGTGGATACCGTTGACTACACCCGAGCCGCGCCCGGCCAGAGCAACCCACCCCCACGGTTGATGAATGGGGTGTCTATGGGCAGCCGGCGTTGTAGAGGCTCAAGTATGCGGAGAGATCGAAGAAGTTGAAGACCCCGGTCGGCGCGGCCAGATCGGCCGCCGGGTCGCCGGTCTGGAACAGCGACAGGAACGCCGCCAGGTCGAAGAAGTTCAGCGAGCCGAACGGCTCGGCCAGATCCGCCGGGCAGGCGGGCGCGGTGGAAAGAGTCAGACAGACCGAGACGAGCGTGCCCGCGTCGGCCACGCTCAGATCGGCCACGGTCAGCGTCCACACCCCTTCGGCGGCTCCGCCCTCGAACGCGGCCAGCGGTTCGAGCGGACGGAGCGGATCGGAGAGCACCGGCACGAGGGTGGTTGAGCAGGTCGACTCTGCGTCTGCCGTCGCGGAATCGATGAAGGTCGCATCGATGTTGTCGCCGCCGCAACCGAAGGGGCCGGGAAAACCGACGCTGGGCATGCCCGGTCGGTCGAGCAGCACGACCATGGCGCCCGACGGCGCGGTCAGGACCACCCGCAGGTCACCAACCCAGGGGTGTGTGGCGACCAGATCCAGCCGAACCTGAGTCACGGACAGGCCCGATGCGTTGCCGACATCGAGCGAGACAGCAACGCCGTCCGGGTTGTTGTCGGGGATCGCCACCGGCACATCCACGCAGACCACACGATCGCCGGACATCGCAACGGGGGCGGCCAGCAGCAGCGGGGCGAGAAGCATCGTGGCTCGATGCGCGGGGATCATCGGCGGGCCTCCGCGTTCATCTCGGCGTTGCGGGAGGTGTCGGTGGTCTGGGCGGGATCGCGCATGCCGGCGGTGTGGCACCAGCCCTCGCGGTGGCCGCGGTTGGTCGCGCCCGGGAGCTGGCCGCGGTCGCGCTCGATGACGCCGTCGTCCGGGTCGCTGAGGAACAGGTCGGTGATGATGTTGCAGTAGTCGTACAGGAAGGGGCGGTCGTTGAACGAGGTGGTCCAGTACCAGACTTCCTGCCGGGCCCAGGTGGGGATGAGCGAGAGCCACGCCCCCGCGCCGGCGTAGGTCAGGTCGGCGTTGGAGCCGCAGCCGGCGCCGAAGATCTGGCCGAGCACCGCGGCGTTGCCCGCCAGGGGCGTGCCTTGGAACGGGGCACCGACGGCCTGGATCAGCCTCGGACCCTGTGCCCAGTCGAGGCCGCTCCAGTAGTACGTGTAGAGATGGAGCGCCGCCATGGGTCCCTGGCTGTGCCCGACCACGCCGAATGACTTGGCCGCCGACCCCTGCGAGAGAAGCAACTGGGCGAACGCGTCGAGCGTGCGGCTCTGGTTGGGATCGTCGAAGATGCTCACGTCGCCGGTGAAGTGCGAGACGGTGAACGGATTGCCGCCCGAGCAGTAGCCGTGCACCAGCAGCAGCTGGTGGCCCGGCGAGACGGCCCGCGACCGCGGCGCTTCGACCAGCGGGCTCTCGAGCCGCTCAGCCCCGGCCACCCCGGTGAGCATGCCGCGTTCGGGGGCGTCGGGCGGCGGCGGCAGCGTCAGGCCCGCGGCCTGGATCGGCAGCACGCTCTCGTGCGCGACGAGCGCGTACGACCCGACATCGTGCTCTCGCACGTTGCGCAGTTCGAGCGACGCGGGGTCCACGCCGGCCATCGCGATCCACCGCAGGTCGATGGCCAGCGAGCGTTCGCCCTCGCCCAGACGCGAGACCCAGCACACGGGGACGGCCGCGCCGTCCACGCGGCCCCAGACCTCGGCGGCGGTGATCGACCGAGCGGCGGACGGGCCGCCGAGACGGACGGTCAGCACGCCGTCTTGCGGCTCGATGCCGGTCACGGCGAGCGGCGGGGACGCGTGGGCGACCTCCACGAGGTGCTGGGTGGTCAGCACCACCGCGCGGCCGTCCGCATCGACGCCCCGGGCCTCGACCCGGACGGCGTGCGGTCCGGCCCGTTGCGGCGTGAACCGGATCACCCCGTCCTGGTCGGCGTGGATCGTGCGGCGGACACCGTCCGGCCCGGACACCACCGCGGACACGCCGGTGACGCGGGCGCCGTCGAGCCACGCGCGCAGCCCGATCGGCTCACCGACCACGCGGCGGAGGGTCGTGGGGTGGGTGTAAAGGCCGGCTTCGCCGCCCGCGTCCACCAGCAGGAATCCCTCGCCCGGCCGGTCCGAACGCACCGTGACCACGCGGGGGCCCGGCTTCTGGCCTCGCAGCCAGATGCGTCCGGCATGAGCTTCGGCGAGCGATGCCGGCAGCACCCCGCGCGCGGCGGTGGTCTCGAGGCCGGCGAGATCCTCCGGTCGGACGGTGCCGGGCTGCGTCACGGCCAGCGTCCATGGCCGCTCGGAGAGCACCGCCAGCGACGCGTCCCGGTCGGACGCGAGTTCGATCACGCCGGTCCACGCCCAGCCGCCCTCATCGGACGGCGTGAGGCGGACGGGGAGCAGGGCGGTCCGCGATCGGACGCCGAGGGTCGCCGGATCGGGCAGGGTGACCACGCCGGACACGATGTCGTCCGGGGGCGCCGCGACCTGCTTGATGGCCGCGGGTCCGCCCGCGGCGTTGGCCGACGCGACGAGGAGGGCCAGCAGTGCCGCGAACATGTCTCGCACGGGTCGACCTCCGGTCGGCTGCGTCATGGGCATCCGGCGTTGTACAACGCGAGATAGGCCGAGATGTCGAAGAAGTTGAACACGCCGAAGGGCGACGCGAGGTCCGCCGCGGCGTCCTGGGCGTTGTAGAGCGCGAGGTAGCCGCTGACGTCGAAGAAGTTGAGCAGGCCGTTGCCGTCGATGTCGGCCGGGCACGCCCGCGGGATCTGGAAGAACACGCGGATGCAGGTGTTGCCCGAGTAGCCGATCACCAGATCGCCGAGGCCGTCGCCGTTGAGGTCGCCGAAGGCCAGCGACGTGCCGACCTCGGTGGCGTCGAACGTCCAGTCGGGTGTGCCGCTGTGCACGCCGTTGTTGTTCAGGTAGATATGTGCCCGCCCGTCGGAGAAGTGGACCTCCAGCAGGTCCTCCCAGCCGTCGCCGTTGACGTCGACCAGCATGACCTCCTGCGGCCCGCTGAAGGGTGGGTTCGAGGTGAAGTACGGGGTGAGCGCACCGGGTGCGTAGTCATAGATCGTGGTCGGGCTGCCGCCCACGGCCATTTCGATGAGGCCGTCCTGGTCGATGTCGGCGAAGGCCACGCCCTTGTCCGTGCCCGTCGTGCCGACGGTCGCGTCGGGGGTGGTCGCCAGCGTGCCGGCGTTGTTCAGGTAGATTCCGCTCTGGAAGTTGACCCATTTGGCCACGCCGATGTCCGGGAAGCCGTCGTTGTTCAGATCGACCGCGGCGATGCCGTTCTGGATCGACTGCTCGGCGGACTGCCAGATCGACCCCGTCGTCAGCGTCCCCCCGTTGTTGCCGAACATCAGCATCGGACGGAACGGATCGGGCGAGAGGCCCTGGTTGGTGGTGACCAGCTCGTCGAAGCCGTCCTGATCGATGTCGGCCAGCACGCCGGACGTGCCCCAGCCGGTGTTGGCGGTATTGGAGGTGTATGTCGGGCTGGTGGGCATGCCGCCGGGACCGCCGGCGTACATGCGGACGGTGTCGCGTCGCAGGCCGCCGCCGTGGATGGTGACGATGTCGGTCCATCCGTCGTTGTTGACATCACCGACCTGAACATCGCCCGTGTGCGTCTCGACGGCGGAGAGCCAACCCGGCGTCGTCTGGATGCCCGCGCCGGTGCCGAAGAAGATCATGTCTTTCCAGTCGAGGTAGGCCGGAAAACTCTGGGAGATGTAGCAGACGGCGATGAGGTCGTTGTGGCCGTCGTTGTTGACGTCGGCGATCTGCAGGCCGCCGATCTGGCGTCGCAGCTGGACCGTCTGGTCGGGCGTGGTCGGGAATGGGACCGCCGAGCCGCGGGGGGTCCAGCCGGCCGACACGGGGCGCAGCCCCTTCAGGTGCACGGTGGTCAGGCCGTCGGCGCTGACCTCGACCGCCGCCTGGGCGTGCGCGAGGCCGGAGGCCACGGCCAAGGGCATCCCCGCGGCCAGCGTGAACAGGACGGGACGCGAAACACAAGCACAACGCTGGGACACGATTCTCTCCTCCGGCCGCTCGGGGCCTCTCGAACACATCAGGCTTCCGCGACCCCGATCGTACCAGAACCCCGCCAAACCCCCAAGGGCGTCGGGGCCCGTCCCACGAACAAAAACGGCCCCGGGGAGAGTTCCCCGGGGGCCAAACTCGATCCTGGACCCGCTGGCCCGATCAAAGATCGGCCAACCCCGACCGCGGGCGCCGGCCGGGCCGCCCGGACCGATCATCTCACGGGCAGCCCGCGTTGTAGGCCGAGATGAACGCGGCCACGTCGAAGAAGTTCAGCACGCCGAACGGCGCCGCCAGGTCGGCCGCCGGGCTCTGCGTGTTGTACGCGTCGATGAACGCCGCCACGTCGAAGAAGTTCAGCACCCCGTTGTTGTCAAAGTCCGCGGTGCACCCGACCGTGACTTCCAGCGTGGCGGGCTGGGAGACGGTCTGGCCGCACTCCTTGGTGATCCGAACGCGGTACTGACCGGCGTCGTCGGGCTGTGCGTTGAACACCGTCAGGTCGGCGGTGTCCGTCCCCGCGTACCCCACGCCGTTGAAGAGGCTCGTCCACGACCCGCTGATCAGCTTCTGCCAGCGGTAGTCGCGCGACCCGGGCCGCGCGAGGACGGTGACGGAGAACCCGGCGTCGTCGCCCTCCACGACCGTGTCATCCTGCGGATGGAACAGGATGCCGTCCGGATCGCAGGCCGCGTCCCAGGACTGCATGGCCGCGCGGAGCGGCAGCCGGATCAGCTCGTAGAAGATGTTGTAGATCTCGTCGGTGGCCGAAGAAGGATCGGCCGAGTCATTGAGGAAAATCGACATCGCGTACTCGCGATCAAACTGAAGATAGAACGGCGCCGCCGTCTTGAACGGGATCGTCGCCCAGCCCGCGTCCGTCCGCCACCGCCTCGGGCTCGACCCGCCGGACCCGCAGGTGTACGACCCGCCCTTGTTCGCCTGATTGAACGCGGCGCGGAAGGCGGCCCGCTCGGTCGGGGTCAGGCCCGTCAGGTCGAACTCCTGGTTCATCACCGCGTCCACGCGCGGATTCCCCAACTCGTCGTAGTTCGACATGATCGAGAACAGCTCGTCCTTGAGATCCATCCCGAACAGCGTTCCGTCCGCGATCTGCTCGTACATCGACACGGCGTCCCGCGACGTGAACGTGTTGAAGTTCAAAGAAGAGCACAGGCAACCGAGCGTGTGGTTCAGCCGGACGTCGGAAAGCCCGATCGCCGTCGCGTAGTTGTTTAGGTTCGTCGTGCCGTACCGCTGGCGCAGCGCCTCGGTGTGATGGTTCGAACTCGGGCGGAGCATCTGCTGCATCGTCGTCCGCAGCGTCGGCGAGGTCGGGCTGACGGAGTACGGGCACGATTGACCGCTGTCCGTGCCCGTGTTCACGACGACCGTGTTGTCGAGGCTGTCGAGCCCCAGGCTGACGCGGCGCATCGCGTACGCCGCGTGGAGGATCTTCATCTGGCTGGCCGGCTCGAAGACGAAGTGCTCGTTCAGCGCCACCAGCGTGCCGCCGCCCACCTCCTTGATCTTGAAGCCGTAATCTCCCGTCGGGATGGTCGCGCGGGTCAGATCGCGGATCCGCCGCGTCTCGGCGTTGGCGTTGTCGACCAGCGCCGCCGCGTACCGCACCTGCCCGAACGCGTTGGTGTACCGGGTCAGGCACGTCAGGCGACCGCCGGTCTGGCCGAGCACCTCATTGATCTGGTCGGTGGTCAGCGACGGGTACCACCAGCCGCTGCCGGGGTTGTCGTCCACCATGATCACGGTGAACAGCGTGTTCGGGTTCTGGAGCGTCGGCTCGCGGTCCACCTCGATGTCCACCAGCCGGGCCCCGTTCTGGGTCAGCAGCGTCGTGACCTGCGCCGCCGTCTGGTTGTAGTAGTACCACCACCCCTGCTGCTGCGCCCCGGTGTTCTCCACCGCCACCGCGGTGTAGTAGTCCGTCCCGCCCAGCGTGTACACGTCCAGGTCGATCAGGCGCAGCGGGGGGTTCGCGCCCGAGATCCAGTTGTTGATCGCCGTCGGTGACGCCCGGTACAGCCAGCCCCAGCCAGAAACGCCCGTCGAGCCGCCGTTCCGCACGGTCACCGCCGCGAAGTTCTCCGTCCCCCCGCTCTCGTACGCCTCCAGGTCGAGGAGGCGGTGGCCGGAGGCGCTCAGGTACGAGGAGAGCGACGAGAACGACTGCCCGTAGAGCACCTGCGAGCCCGTGTGGGCGTAATCGCCCGAGTTGGTCACGCCGATCGCGTCGTACTGGTTGTTCCCGGTCCGCTCAATATTGAACACACGCTGGCCGCCCGAGATCAGGTTGTTCACGTCTGAGCTGGTCGCGCCCAACAGGTAGGTCCAGCCGGTCGGCGTGTCGATCCAGCGGTCGTCCTGGGCCCCGGCGCCCGACACGAACACACCCAAGAGAACCGCCCCGAACACACCGACCAACGATCGTGCCCCGCACATCATGCCATCCCCTCGCGCCGTTTACCACGCGCGGCGCCGACCCCGTTCCGGGGCTGCTCGCCGCATCATCCGGACCCAGAGCGGGCCGAACGCACGAGAATCATGACCATTCGGGGGCGAAAGCACAAGAAAAAACGCCCCCTCCGATTGGAGGGGGCGTCCGAAGGGAGGCCGGAAACACCCGAACGCGGACCGTGCGGCCTGTTCCCGTTCAGACAGGGATCAGGGGCAGCCCGCGTTGTACAGGCCGATGTAGGCCGAGATGTCGAAGAAGTTGAACACGCCGAACGGGGCGGCGATGTCGGCCGCGGCGTCCTGGGCGTTGTAGGCCGCGATGAACCCCGACACGTCGAAGAAGTTCAGCACGCCGTTGCCGTCAAAGTCCGCGTCGCACGCCGGGGTGCTCAGCAGCGAGATCACCCGGTTGGAGGCCACGCCGTCCACGGTGGTGAAGCTGCCGCCGAAGTGCAGGGCCTCGCCCTCGCCCGCGTCGAAGACGATCGCGCCGAAGGTGTTGGCGCTGGCGCCGGCGCCCAGGGGCTCCCACGCCGTGCCGGTCCAGCGGGCCATCTTGGCCGCGGGAGTCGAGCCGGTGTTGTTGAAGTTGCCCATGGCGTAGAGCTTGGCGCCCGAGCCGTCGTCGAACACGGTCAGTTCCTGCACCGCGCTGTCGAAGCCGTCGCCCACGGGCGACCAGGTCGTGCCGTCCCACTTGGCGATGTTGTTGACCACGTCGCCGCCGTTGATGCGGTTGAACGAGCCGCCGACGTACAGGGCCGTGCCGGTGCCGTCGTCGAACACGGCCATGTGGAAGCCCTGCGCAAAGCCGCTCGAGCGGGTGATGCCCTCGCCCAGGGGCTGCCAGCCCGTGCCGTCCCACTTGGCGATGTTGCTGGCCACCACGCCGCCGATGGTCAGGAACCGGCCCGCGGCGTACAGCGCCGGGCCGTCGCCGATGTCGGCGCTGAGCACGTCGAGCACGATCAGCGGCACCGCGCCGCCGATGGTCCCGCCGACGGCGGTGTAGGTCGTGCCGTCCCAGCGGGCGATGTGGTCCAGGCCGATCTGCCCGTTCAGCGCCACGTAGTTGCCGGCGACGTACAGCGCCTCGCCCGAGCCGTCATCGTGGACTTCCAGGTCCCAGATCGAGCTGAGGAACGACTCGGCCTGCGCGTCCATCGAGTTCCAGGCGGCGCCGTCCCAGCGGGCCAGCTTGGCCGTGCCGGGCACGCTGCCGGCGCTGTCGAAGTAGCCGCCGACGATCAGGTCGCCCTGGAAGGACTTCATGGTGTTGGAGTACTGGTTCTGGAGCCCGCCCCCGACCGAGGTCCAGGCCGAACCGTCCCACTTGGCGATCAGGTTGCCGCCCGTGACGCCGTTGGCCGTGAACGAGCCGGTCGCGTAGAGGGCGGCGCCGGTGCCGTCGTCGTGCGCGGCGAACGAGGCCACGTAGGAACCGCCCATCCCGGGCGTGCCCAGCGTGGCGGACCAGACGGGCGAGCCGGCGATGGCGGCGCCCGCCGAGAAGGCGAGGGCGGCCGCGGCCGCGCCGCGGATCGAACGAATGGACATGTCAACTCTCCTGCAGGGGGGGTGGGTATGGGTCGACGGCAAGGAACGCCGCCGAGCAATGGTCAGCGGGTGAGACTACCCGAAATCCAGCAGCCCGCCATCGGGATTTTTCCCAAAATATCGATTTTCTGAATACCGAAATCCGCCCATCGGCCCGCTGGTTTCGGCCCAACGCCCCCGCGGGACCGCCCCTCCGACACCCCTGGCCGCCTACGGGCAGCCCGCGTTGTACGCCCCGATGTAGGCCGCCACGTCGAAGAAGTTGAGCACCCCGAACGGTTCGGCCAGGTCCGCCCCGGGGTCCTGGGCGTTGTAGAGCCCGATGAACGCCGCCACGTCGAAGAAGTTGAGCACGCCGAACGGCTCGGCCAGGTCCGCCGCGCACGACGTGTCCCGCTCGGTGAAGATTGAGCCGATCGCGGTCACCGTGGGGTTGTTGTCGCCCAGCCCCAGATCCGGTTCGAAGTCCAGCCCCAGCGAAGGCACCTGGAACCGCGGCGGCATGCCGAACATGGATCCGAACACGTACGCGTTCATCGGCTCGCTCTGCGCCCCCTCGGCCGAGAACGGGAACGACGGCAGGATCCCGATCTTCACCGTCGCGTCGACCGCCACGACCATCCCCGTGAACGCGGCGTCGCCGAACGGTCCCACCGGCGCCGGGTCGCTCGGCCCGGACAGGCTGATCACCACGTCCGTCAGCCGGATCGGCACCCCCAGCGGCCCCTCGATCACCACCTCGGGATCGGCCGGCGAGAACGACATGCCCTCGATCACCACCTGCACCGGAGTGTCGGAGCCGTCACAGTTGACCGGGTACCCAAGGTCAAAGAACCCCAGCAGTTCCAGGAACAGCGACTGGGGGAACATGCCCGGGAACTCGAAGGTGACGCTGATCGTCGAGCTGCCCGGCGTGATCACGAACTCGTCGTTGGTGAACACGCGATCCGGGAAGTTGATCCGGCCCTCCTGCGAGAATGTGAACGGATCGGAAGACCAGCCCGGCTCGCCGACCACCATCACCGACGGATCGTCCGCGATGGCCGCCGAGCGTCCGTAACCGGTCGAACCGCCGAACGGGTCCGGGTCATCGCTGGCGAAGATGCCGTCGAACGACCAGGTCCGCGTCGGGTCGTCGGTGTCCCGGCGGTACACCGACAGCCCGTCGTCCACCCCCTGGGCCAGCGTGCACAGCAGCAGGGTGTCATTCCGCACCACCATCGGTCCCAGCGTCGGCGCGGCGGCCGGGGGGATGAGCAGCTCCGTCGGCACGGCCGGGTACGCCCCGCCGGACC
>TARA_R110000782_G_scaffold103991_18_pt1 | contig 19489 bp, 19 predicted proteins | sample TARA_R110000782 | Tara Oceans TARA_R110000782 (sample SAMEA4397859) | marine metagenome | biome: Polar Biome; feature: [SRF] surface water layer (ENVO:00010504); material: water (ENVO:00002006), including particulate matter (ENVO:01000060) such as... | depth 5 m | reverse complement strand
GGGATGCGTGATGGTTCGCGGGGTGATCGAGGGTTACGGGCAGCCGGCGTTGTAGTCGGCGATGAAGGCGGCGATGTCGAAGAAGTTCCAGGTGCCGAAGGGCGCCGCGATGTCGGCGTCGGGGCTCTGGGCGTTGTAGGCGGCGATGAACGCGGAGATGTCGAAGAAGTTGACCAGGCCGTCGTTGTTGAAGTCGGCGGGGCAGTCGATGGCGGCGTTGATGATGGCGAGGTCGGCCGCGTCGACGATTCCGTCGCAGTTCATGTCGCCGTCGGCCCAACCGCCGGGCTGGCCCTGGTTGGCCTGGGCGATGGCCAGGTCGGCCGCGTCGACCACGCCGTCGAGATTCACGTCACCGAACTCGGTGCCGAGGATGCCCTCGACGATCTCGGCCACGTCTGCGGTGTCGATGACCAGGTCGCCGTTCATGTCGGCGGAGAGGTCGATGTCGACGGCGTCGTTGAGCAGGCTCCAGTCACCGAAGTTCATGCAGACGTAGTCGATGTCGTTGGCGTCGACCACGCCGTCGTGGCCGGCGGGGTTGAAGCCGCGGGTGGTGGCGTTGCCGGCGATGTCGGCGCGGCTGTCACCGGGCTGGTAGGAGCCGGTGGCCAGGGCGGTGGCGAAGAAGTTGCCGCCGAAGGCGTTGTCGACGGCCGTGAAACCGGCCTTGCGGTCCAGCACGCCGTTGACGAGGTGCAGGCCGTCGGCCCAGTAGCGGACGTCGGCGGCGTCGAAGTTGCCGTCGCCGGTGAAGTCGCCGAGGATCTCGGGGCAGGCCATGCCGCTGGCGCTCACGGAGCCGCCGCCCCAGGCGACGCCGTTGGTGCGGAAGTCCCAGGCGGCGATCATGTCGGGCACGTCGTTGACCGTGCGGGCGCCGTCGCCGTCGAAGTCGCCGGCGATCTTGTTGCGCAGGTTGGTCATGGTCTGGCTGTAGGCGATCGGCGTGCCGTCGATGGAGACGTAGGTCGCGCCACCGACGAGGCCGTCGGAGTAGGTCACGCCGGTGGTGCGGGCGGGGATCCAGCCGCCCGCGTTGGTGTTGAAGGACTGATACTGGGGCAGGGCGAGGACGTTGTTGGGGTCACCCAGGACGAACTGGGTCAGGACGTCGTTGCGGTCGGGGTTGGGGATGGCCTGGATGACCGGGTCGGTGGGGTCCGGGGTGATGTCGAGGATGTTGAACGAGGTGGCCGGCAGCACGAACTGGAGGGCCAGGAACTCACCGGGGGAGAAGGCGTTGTCCGGGTCGGAGGGGACCGTGGTGACGGCCGCGACCGAGCGGGTGATGTTGTTGACGTAGGCGGCCGCCTGGACGTTGCTCATGGCGGGGGTCGGGTTGGGGTTCGGTCCGGTCTCAGAAGGGTCCCAGCCCCATCCGCCCTTGTTGGCGGGGGCGGAACGGGGGTCGCCGAGGGTGACGATGCCGCCGAGGCCGACAACGTTGTATCCATCGGGGCCGCCGTCGACGACGTTGGCGATGGTCGGGCGGGCGTAGACGGTGCCGCCGCGGAGGTCGGCGCGGATGGCGAGCAGGTCGCAGCGGCCTCCGACGAGCCAGCCGGAGGACTGGCCGCGCTCGGCGCCGGTGTGGCCGATGGCGAGGCGGTGGTTGATCACCGTGCCCTCGTTGCGGGACGATCCGCCCTTGTTGGAGGGCTGGAAGTTCGGTCCGAGGCGGTCGTTCGAGGAGGAGACCGTGCGGGCGCCGATGTTCTCGCCGACGCACCAGGACGGGTCGAGGCCGATGCCGTTGGCGAAGGCGTTGCGGGTGCCCGAGCCGGAGTCGCGGGTGACGAAGACGAGGTTCTCGCCGTTGATCCGGCGGCCGGTCGCGAAGCCGTGGCGCAGGTCGGACATGTCGATCTGCTGGAGGCCGACCCCGTAGTTGACCGGCGCGGCGACGGGGGTCAGGGTGACGGGGGTATCGAAGAGGGTGAAGGCGTCGGGATTGGCGGCGTTGATGTTGAGCGAGGCTCCGGTGCGGGCGTCGAGGATGGCCAGCTTGTTGTCCTGGGGGTTGCCGCTGATCGGGTCGATGGCGGGCGAGCCGTCCTTGTTGACCGCGGTGCGGGGGTTGTCGCCGTAGCCCGGGGCGCCCGGCACGCGGTTGGGCAGCACGGAGCCGGCGATACGGACGGCCCAGGTGGCGGGCACGTCGAGGGCGGAGAAGTCCATCTGGATGCCGGTGCCCGCGCCGGTGCCGGTCGTGATGGCGTAGGTGCCGTTGGTCTGGACGCGGAAGGGGATCGCGCCGGGGTTGTTGATGTTGGCCGCGCCCTGCGTCGCGCCGGCGGAGACAAAGGTCTGGGTGTTGAAGTAGGCGGCGTCGGCGAACGAGGAGTTGAGGGTGAAGTTGGCCGGGTCGGCGTCGGCGGCGGTGGCGAAGGGGATGGACCAGTCGCGGTGCTCCTCGAATCCGTTGACGGAGCCGACGACGCGGTAGGTGAACTGGAGGTACTGGCCGGAGACGAAGGGGAAGGTCGCGTCGAAGGTGGCCAGCTGTTCTTGGACGATGCCGTCGTTGTCGACGTCGATGAAGTCCAGGGTGTTGGCGGGTGCGCGGAACAGGGCTTCGAGCAGGGTGGCGCCCGAGCCGTTGACGCCGAAGGGCTGGGCCCCGGCGACGCCGGCGGCCGCGCCGCAGGCGCCGAGAACGAGACCGATTCGCTGAGCGGTGGTGAACATGCTTCTCTCTCCTAATGGGGTGTTGGTGTGCCGACAGCGGGCCCCGTGGTGCCACCAGCACCACGGCGGATCGGACGCCCGCGAGAACTTCCTGTCTGTTGTCCCGGGCCCACGATCCATGGGCCCGCAAACGCCCGCGTCCCGGTTTCCCGGGGGCGGGCGTGTGTGTTCCGGTCAGTCCTGTCCGGGCCGGCCGTCCCTGTCGATCCGGTTGTCGCCGGTGATGGCGTAGAAGCGCTGGCCCCAGCGGCGGTTCTCGATCGTGTTGATCAGTTCGTCGAGCTCGACGTGGCCGTCGGCGTAGCCGAAGTTGGCCCGGCCGTTGTGGACCACGCTGACTGCCTCGAGGGAGGAGTTGGATCCGCCCTGTCCGGTGATCAGGCCGACCTGGTTGGGGGTGATGGACTGGAGCACGCTCTCGAGCTGCTCGAGGTCGGGGTAGGCGAAGCGGGGAACCGCGCCGCTGGCGGGCTCGGCGTAGACATTGGCCCCGGCGGAGAAGCCGTAGAAGGGCGTGATGGGCCGGTGGCTCTTGATGACGGCCTCGCCGCCGTCGTTGATGTCCGAGAGCGAGCGCCAGTTGGCGGTCTCGCGGAACTCGGTGATCACGATCTCCTCGCCCGGACGCTCGAGGTTGATGGACTTGACGAGCCTGGCGTTGCGTTGGAAGCCCTCGCGCTGGAACTTGTTGCGGGGGATGATCGCGCCGTTGCAGGCGAATGCGAGGCGTCTGACCTGTCGGTCGGTGGGCAGGTAGGTGCCGGGACTGCCGCCGAGGGCGTTGAGCTGGCCGATCTCCCAGTCGTTCGGGTCGGCGCCCGGGTTTGTGCGCGGTGCGCCTCGGTTGAGCACGGCGGGCGACTCGAAGGATTCCTCGTTGACCTCGCCGTTGTCGAAGAGGGCGTACGACCAGTGGATGTAGCCGTTGGACGGTTCGGACTGCGTGGTGGTCTGGTCCTCAACGTCCCAGCCGTACCCGTCCTCGGAGTTGGCGTAGACGTAAGACGGCGGGAAGAAGTCCTTGTTGTTGGTGTTGTAGATGGCCGCGGCCTGCATGACGCCGCGGGCGTTGGTTCCCGCGACGACCGCCCATGCGGTCTTGCGGGCCTGCCCGATGGCGGGCAGCAGGATGCCGATGAGCAGGGCGATGATTGCGATGACAACGAGCAGTTCGATCAGCGTGAATCCGGCGTGCGACCTGCCGATCGGGCGTGCGTGGTGGTGACTTTGAGGCTTCATCGTGGTGTATCTCCGCGGCGTGATGGTTCCCAATGACCGCAGAGACTACCCACCGACCGATCGGGCCCGCGTTCACGGTGCGCTCCGTTTGCGTGAAGGTTGCGCGCATTCAGAACGCGTTCGGAACGCGGGTGCGCGAAGGCCTTTATGAAGAACGCGCGAGGCGCGAACGTCCGATCTCGGCGATCATGCAGCGGACGCTCCCGCCGCCAACCTGCTCGATGGTCGGGATGGGCGCGACGACCGGGCGCGCAAGCTCCGTCAGCACGGCCTGTTGCCCGCGTGTGAAGGAGGTCCACGCGGTGCGGGACATCGCGACCAGGGGGTTGCCGGCGGTGTCGCGGAGTTCGAGGATATTGGCGCACATCCCGCCCATCTGGGTGATGGAAATATCAACGATCTCCCGTCCCGCGTCCTGGAGCCTGCCGATGATGCCGGCCCGCTGGGCGGCGTCCGGGATCGAGTCCGAGCAGATCACCGCGAAACGGTCGCCGATCGACATCAGCACGTTGGTGTGGTACACCGGCACCCCGCGGCCGTCGTCGGCGTCGAACCGGACCACCTCGTAGCCGGTGGCCTCGGCCCACAGGTCGAGCGCGCGATCGGTCGTGCGGACCGATCGGCATGCGAAGGCGACGCCGGCCCGGCGGTCGAGCACGAGGCTGCCGGTGCCCTCAAGGAACTCGCCGCCGGCTTCGAGATCGCCCAGGGCCATGCGCTCGACGTGGCCGGGGGTCAGCTCGCGGATCCGGTCGATGATCACCTCTCGGCGCTCCAGTCGGCGGGCCGGGGTGGCCATGGGGTAGGTGATGATCACCGGGGCGGCGTCGACCGGCTCGTGGTAGGAGATCCAGTTGTTGGGGAACACCGAGTCGGGCAGGTGGAGGTCGTCCTCGATCTGGACAACCTCGACGCCCGCGTCGGCCAGGGCGCCGGCCAAACCGTCGAACTCGGCCAGGGCCCGGCGGGCGATCTCGGCGGTTGGGTCGGTGGGGTCGTGCATGAAGGCGTTGGACCGGGCCGCGGCCTCGTTGCGGGCGAAGGCGTGGGGACGGATCAGGAGCACCCGGGACGAGCACTGCTCGGCTTCGATCAGGCGGGAGTGATTCCGGGGCGAAGGGGAGGGGTTCATGCAACGGATTCTTACGACCCCCCCTCCCCCCCGGGTCAACCCGGCGGGCCGGTGCGGACCACTTTCGGGGCGAACAATGGGGTATGGATCCAATCACGCTCGATTCCGCCTCGCCGCTCACGCCCGGGATGGTCGTGGACGCCGCCCGTCACCACGCCCGCCTGGAGCTATCTCCCAGCGCGTCGGAGGGCGTCCGTGCCTGCCGCGAAGCCCTGGAGCGGACGCTGGACGACGGGGCCCCCCACTACGGGATCAACACCGGGTTTGGGTCGCTCTCGAACAAGCGGATCAACCGGGAGGACCTGGCGACGCTGCAGCGGAACCTGATCCGCTCGCACGCGGCGGGGGTCGGGGCCCCTCTACCGGAGGAGGTGGTCCGCGGCATGATGGTGGTGCTGGCCGCCTCGCTGGCGCGGGGCCGTTCCGGCGTGCGGGTGGCGTTGGTCGAGCATTTGATCGCGGTCATCAATGCCGGGATCACGCCGGTGGTGCCCGAGTCGGGCTCGGTCGGGGCGTCGGGCGACCTGGCCCCGCTCGCCCATGCCTCGCTGGTGCTGATCGGGGAGGGGGAGGCGTTCTTTGAGGGGCGGAGGATGCCGGGCGGGGAGGCCCTGCGGGCGGTCGGGCTCGAGCCGATGGAGCTGGGCGCGAAAGAGGGCCTGGCGCTGATCAACGGCACGCACCTGATGAGCGCCCGCATGGCGCTGATCTGCGTGGACCTGCACCGCGTGTTCAAGGGGGCGCTGCACGCCTGCGCGATGTCCATCGACGGGAGCCGGGCGAGCCACGGGTTCCTCGACCCGCGGATCTACACGGCCCGCAACCAGCCGGGGGCCGACCGTGTGGCCGCCACGCTGCGGGGCCTGCTGGCGGGGAGCACGATCGTCACGTCCCACGCGGTGGACGACCCGCGGGTGCAGGACCCGTACTCGTTCCGGTGCGCACCGCTGGTGTTGGGGGCGGCTCTGGACGCGTTCGAGGCCTGCGAGCACCGGCTTCGGGACGAGTTGGGGGCGGTGACGGACAACCCGCTGATCTTCATGAACCGGGACCCGTCGAACCCGGACCAGGTCGACATCGTCTCGGCGGGATGTTTCCACGGCATGCCGGTGGCGCTGCCGCTGGACATGCTGGCGATCGCGATCAGCCACATCGCGGGGATCAGCGAGCGGCGGGTGTACCACATGCTCAGCGTGTTCGACCCGCACTCGGAGTTGCGGGCGTTTCTGAGCCCCAAGCCTGGGCTGCAGAGCGGTTACATGATCGTGCAGTACGCGGCGGCGGCGATGTGCAACGAGATGGTCGGCCTGGCCAACCCTGCCAGCGTGGCGAACATCTCGACCTGCGCGGGGATGGAGGATTACAACTCTTTCGGGCCGCGCAGCGCGGCCAAGGCGGCGCGGGCGGTGGAGTTGTGCCGCAGCGTGGTGGCGATCGAGCTGCTGTGCGCGGCCGAGGCGGTCGAGGCGCACCGGCCCCACCGGTCGGGAGACATCGTCGAACGGACGATCGCGACGGTCCGCGACCGCGTGCCCGTGCTGACGGAGGACCGCAGCCCCACGCCGGACATCGGGGCCATCGAGGACCTGATCCGCACCGGCCACTTCACCGCTCCGGACTGGGATTGCTGATCCGCCTTGCTCTTTCGCGCCGACCGGCGGACAATGCCCCCGAGGGATACTGAGGGAAAGGACCAGATCATGACTTCCACCGCCGCGGGCGCTTCGCCGCTTGTCCCCACCGCTGAAGACCGAACGGTCCGTGCGCCGCGGGGAACCGGACGCACCTGCAAGACCTGGCAGGCCGAGGCCGCTCTGCGCATGCTGATGAACAATCTTGATCCGGAGGTTGCCGAGCATCCCGAGTCGCTGATCGTCTACGGCGGGCGGGGGCAGGCGGCCCGCTCGTGGGCCGCGTTCGACGCGATCGTCGCCACGCTGCGGCGCCTGGAGCCGGACGAGACGCTGCTGGTCCAGTCGGGCAAGCCGGTGGGCGTGATCCGGACGCACGCCGACGCGCCGCGGGTGATGATCGCCAACTCCAACCTCGTCCCCCACTGGGCCACGCAGGAGCACTTCGACGAGCTGGCGGCCAAGGGCCTGATGATGTACGGCCAGATGACCGCGGGGTCGTGGATCTACATCGGCACGCAGGGCATCCTGCAGGGGACGTTCGAGACCTTTGCCGAGTGCGCCCGGATGCACTTCGGGGGGACGCTGGCCGGGACGCTGACGGTCACCGGGGGTTGCGGCGGGATGGGCGGGGCGCAGCCGCTGTCGGTCACGCTCAACTACGGGGCGTGCCTGATCGCGGACGTGGACCGCACCCGCCTGAAACGGCGGCTCGACGACCGTTACCTGGACGAGATGGTCGGCGACCTCGACGCGGCCATCGACCGGGCGCTCGAACTCAAGGAGCAGAAGGCGGGCGTCTCGGTCGGCTGGACGGGCAACGCCGTGACGCTGCTTGAGCGGCTGATCGAGCGGGGGATCACGCCCGACGTGCTGACCGACCAGACGAGCGCGCACGACCCGCTGCAGGGCTATTGCCCGGTCGAGTACGACTTCGGGCAGGCGGCTGAGGCGAGAGAGGCGGACAGCGCGGACTATCAGAAGCGGTCGCTCGCGTCGATGCGTCGGCACGTCGAGGCGATGGTGGCGCTCCAGAAGCGGGGCGCCAAGACCTTTGATTACGGCAACAATATCCGCCAGCGCGCCAAGGACCAGGGGTTCGCCGACGCGTTCGCGTTCCCGGGGTTCGTGCCGGCGTACATCCGGCCGCAGTTCTGCCTGGGACGCGGGCCGTTCCGCTGGGCCGCGCTCTCGGGCAATCCGGCGGACATCTACAAGACCGATCTGGCGCTGCTGAGACTGTTCCCCCGCGACGCCGGGGGTTTCAACGAGCGGCTGCACCAGTGGATCCTTGGCTGCCACAAGAAACCCGAGGCCCTGCTCTCGGGCGACTTTGCCAGCTGCGAGCCCCGGTTCGCGTTCCAGGGGCTCCCGGCGCGGATCTGCTGGTTCGGGCTCGGCGAGCGCGACCGGGCGGGCCTGCTGTTCAACGAGATGGTCGCCTCGGGCGACCTGGCCGCCCCGATCGTGATCGGGCGGGACCACCTCGATTGCGGCTCGGTGGCGAGCCCGAACCGTGAGACGGAGTCGATGAAGGACGGCACCGACGCCGTGTCGGACTGGGCGATTCTCAACTTCGCGGTCAACATCGCCAGCGGGGCGAGCTGGGTGAGCTTCCACCACGGCGGCGGCGTGGGCATCGGATTCAGCCAGCACGCGGGCCAGGTGATCGTCGCGGACGGCACGGCCGAGGCCGCGGAACGGCTGGCGCGGGTGCTGCGAAATGATCCGATGATGGGCATCTTCCGTCACGCCGACGCGGGCTACGCCGATGCTCAGCGATGCGGGCGGGAGCAGCGTGTGGACATCCCGATGGGGTGACGGCGATCCCGGCGTACGCCCTACCCCCGGGCGCGGATCCGGCGCATGTCCATGCTCATGAACTTCGACCACTTTCCGTCGTCTCCGAGCATCTCGGTCCGGAATGCGCGGTGATCGTCGTCGACGAACTCGGTGATGTCGCGGTACCTGCGTTGCTTGGTCGCGTCCGTCATGCACGGGCCGATAGACTCGAGGACTAGCGTCCGGCCGTCCGTCTCGACCCATCCTTGGTAGACGAACATATGGGTCATCATCGAGCCGGTCCACGCCCCGACGTACTGCTTCTTTGCCGTGTCGTAGCCGACAATGTTGATGGTGGTCATGGGTGATCCGTCGGGCATGGTGGCGCGACCTTCGCCGTGGATCCAGACGCCGCCGATGGACCGGACGTGTTCGGTGCCCGAGAGGCGGAACATCTCACCCCCGACCCCGGTGGGGCACATCTGGTCGTAGGACCAGTCTCCGAGGAATCTGTTCAGCCATTCGTGTTCTTTGGTAATGACGAGCGGTTCCAACGCGGGTCTCCTGGACATGGGCCGGTCCGGGCCTGGATAAAGCCGGGAGCGTAAACGCGAGTTCAGCCCGAACGGCGTGCTTCGGCGATAGTGCGGATGCGGTCGATCGCGAACGCCCAGCCTTCCGAGACGCCTTGGCGGTGTTCCTCTGGAATGAGCCCGACCGCCCGGTGGGTGATCGTGAGGAGCGTCGAAGCGCCCTGCGCCTTGAGACGGTACTGCATGTGCGAACTGACCGGGAAGGACATGAACATCGGGCCGGCAATCTCGAGCAGCGTCGGGGGCTTGATGACCTGGATGGTCCCCCACCAATGCCCGGCGTTATCGCCCAGATCTCGGTACCACCGCCCCCCGGGCCATGGCTCGAGCACCATCGGGAAAGATGTGCCGTCCGGCATCTCTCCCTCAGGGCCCATTTCCGCGAGGACCGATTCGAACACGGTCGCGATCGGGGCGGAGATGGTGACTTCCAGAAGGACGTTGAACTGTGCGATTTCCTGGGTGGTGGCGTGCGTCATCCGGTCTGCTCTTCCTTGCTTTGCTGTTGGCTCCGCGGCTGCGCTGCGGATCGCCTATGCGTTGCTTCCGCCCGGCGGGCGATGCGGTCTGCTTTGTGCGTCCAGAGCCGCTCGAACATGCCGGCCCATTCGTGCACCGACCGGAGACCCTCGGCTTCGAGACGGTACAGGCGCTCGCGTCCCCGGCGCCGCACCGCCACCACGCCCGCGTCGCGGAGCACCGCGAGCTGCTTGGAGACCGCGGGCTGGGGCGATCCGATCGCTGAAACGATGGCTCCCACGCCCTGCTCGCCTTCGCTGGCGAGCAACTGGATGATCGCCCGTCGCCTCGGCTCGGCGATGGCCTCAAAGACATCCGTGGTGGGATCGAACGCGGGCACGGGCACAATATATTCCTCTTTTGGAATATGTCAAGCCCCGAATGCGGCTCCGGGAGGATCAACTTGCAGACTTGTCGCCCCGAGGACCCCGATGGTTGACCCTTGAGCGAGCACCACGCTGATGGGTTGCAAAGCCGCCAGCGGAGCCCACTCGGGGCCGTACGCCTTGGTCCAGTCAACCTCGATCACCGCCGAGCGCACGCGGTGGCACGCCCAGACCGGGTGGCGGACCTCGTAGCGGAGTGGACGTCCGCGGCGTGTGACGCCGTAGCCCCACTGATGTTCCTTGAACCAGTGCTCGGCGGTGTCCTCGGGTGGGACGGCGGCCGCCGCGTCCGCTTCCACCGCCATGCGGCCGACGCCGGCGGCGAATCCGAACCCGTACTCCACCCGCAACTTGTCCCCGGTGGGAACGACCCATTCGGAGATCTGCGCTTTGACGTACGGCTCGTTGTAAAGGGTTCTGGCGATGGAGGCGACGGCTCGGCTGCGGACCAGTTCCCGCACGAACACAACGCCACGCCGGTCGCTGTTCTGTTCCCGGACGTAGAACCGCAGGTTGATTTCCGGGAAGTTGATATATCCCGGCCATCGCACCCCGAGCACCCGTGTGTTGAGGAAGCGGAACCCCACGAGGCTGCACACCGCGCTGCCCTCGAACAGATCGAGTTCCAACCCGGGCGGCAGCCGCGTGGCGAGCAGGGCCGGGTCCACCGCGTAGCTGGCGATGATCAGGTCCCGCCATTCGGCGGTGAGAAAGGTGCGGGGCATGGGCAAGCATACCTGTCTCGGGTTCGGGCCGTGCCAATGATCGGGCATGCTCAGACCACTGCTCGCGGCCCTGCTTTCCATCATGGTTTCGTCGCCCGCGTTGTCCCATGACCATGCGTCGGTGTCGGTGATGAGTTTCAACATCCGGTACGGCACCGCGAACGACGGAGGCGACCGTTGGCCGCTGCGTGAGGACCTCGCTCTCGGCGTCTTCGAGCAGCGGCAGGCCGATGTCGTGGGCGTGCAGGAGGCGCTGGGGTTTCAGATCGACGCGATCACCAACGCCCACGCTCAATACGGCGTGGTCGGCGTCGGCCGGGACGACGGCCGGACCAAGGGCGAGTTCTCCGCGATTCTCTACCGCACGGATCGGTTCGCCGTGGACGCCTCGGGCACGTTCTGGCTGTCCGACACGCCGGATGTGATCGCCTCGGCGACCTGGGGCAACGGGATCACACGGATCTGCACGTGGGCCCGCCTGATCGAGCGTGCGTCCGGCCGGGCGTTGTATGTGTTCAACACGCACTTCGATCACCAGTCCCAGCCGTCGCGGGAACGCAGCGCCCGGTTGATCGCCGAACGGATCGCCGTACGCGAGCACGCCGACCCGGTCGTCCTGATGGGCGACTTCAACGCCGGCGAAGCCAACCCGGCGATGACGTTCCTGACCGAGCGGGGCGGCGATGCCGCCGGGCCCGGGCTGATCGATACGTACCGCGTGATCCATCCGGACGAACCCCGGGCGGGCACCTTCAACGCCTTCCGGGGTGACCGCGAAGGCGAGCGGATCGACGCGATCCTCGTCAGCGAAGGCATTCGTGTGCTGGACGCGGACATCGATCGGACGAATACCAAGGGTCGGTACCCGTCGGATCACTTCCCGGTGTGGGCCGTCATCGGGTGGCCCTCGGAAGACGAGTGATGCCGGGCGAAGCGTCCATCGACCGGGTTGCCCGATGGCTCGCCGAGGCTCGCTCGGTCGTGGTGCTCACCGGGGCGGGCGTGTCGGCCGAGAGCGGGCTGACCACGTTCCGGGACCCCGAAGAGGGCCTGTGGTCGAAGTACGACCCGATGGACCTGGCCACGATCGAGGCGTTCGAACGCGACCCGGAACTGGTGACGCGGTGGTACCACTGGCGGTTCACGAAGGCCCGGGACGTGCGGCCAAACCCGGGGCATGACGCGCTCGCGCTGCTCGAACGCACGCTGTGTGCGCGGATGCCCGACAACCCGCCCCCGTTCACGCTGATCACGCAGAATATCGACGGGCTGCACCAGCGGGCGGGTTCCCGTCGTGTGGTGGAGATCCACGGGAGCATCCACCGCTGGCGGTGCACTTGCACGGGCTACGAGAAGCCCCTCTCCGAGATCCGCTTCGACCGGTTCCCGGTGCCGTCGGAGCACGGCGGATTCATGCGCCCGTGCGTGGTCTGGTTCGGCGAGATGCTGCCGCAGGAAGCGCTCGAGGCTTCGTTCGAGGCGTTGGCCCGCTGTGACCTGTTCTTCTCGATCGGGACGAGCGCGACCGTGTACCCGGCCGCGGGGTTCATCGAGGTGGCCCGGGCCGCGGGGGCCCGGACCGTGGAGATCAACAAGGACCCCACCGCGAACTCACCATCGGTGGATGTCACCCTCAAGGGCCGATCGGGGGCGATTCTGCCCGATCTGGTGCATCAGATGGACCAACTGGCACGCGGGGGCGATGCGCGTGATACTTAGGGCGTGACGATCCCCCACACCCAACCCGGCGTCTGGCCCTCGGGCATCGCGCCCTCCCGATTCGCGGCGGGTCTCGATCGCGATACCCCCGAGGGCTGCCGGATCGCGTTGATCGGCCTGCCGGACGATACCGGCGTGCGTCTGAACCACGGGCGTCCCGGCGCGGCCGAGGGCCCCACCGCCCTTCGGGCCGCCCTGGCGCGGTACGGCGTCTGCGAACCATCCGGCTGGGTCTGGCCCCGCGTGTTCGACGCGGGGGACGTGGTCGTGGAGCCGGGCGATCTGAACGAGACGCACCGGCGTGTCACCGAATCGGTCCACGCGATCGTGGAACTCGGATTGTTCCCGATCGGCATCGGCGGCGGGCACGACCTGACGTTCCCTTTCGTGCGCGCGGTGGCGTCGAAGCACCAGCCCATGCACGGGGTCTACTTCGACCCGCACCTCGACGTGCGGGAGGAGGAAGGATCCGGCATGCCATTCCGACGACTGGTCGAAGGCGGGCACGCCAACGCGCTGACCATCCACGGCTTCCAGCCGTTCGCCAACAGCCTGGCGCATGTCCGCTGGTTCCAGGCCCACGGGGGGCACCTTTCCGACCTGCTGCCGGACGATCCCTGGCCGATGCAGGACACCTTCGTCTCGCTCGATCTGGATGTGATCGATCAGGCCTTCGCGCCGGGGGTCAGCGCGACGAACCCGTGCGGCTGGTCGCCCGGGCTAGCCGAAGCGTGGGTCGCGGCGGCCGGACGAAACCCGCGTGTCCGCTGCTTTGACATCATGGAACTGAGCCCGCCCAACGATCCCGCCGGCCGGACCGCGCGGCTGGCCGCCCACCTGCTGCTGACCTTCCTGCGGGCCTTCGCGGAGCGACCGACTTGACCCACCCGATCCTGATCCGCAACGCCCGCGTGCTCACCCTCGCGGAGGGCTGCCGGCCCCGACGTCGGGCAGAGGCCGCCGAGCTTTCCGCGCTCGCCGGTGACGACGTGCTGATCCACAACGGGTCCGTGCAGGCGATCGGCCCGTCGCTGGAGCCGGAGCCCGGCACCCGCGTCATCGACGCACGCGGGCGCGTGCTGATGCCCGCGTTCGTCGATTGCCACACCCACGCGTGCTGGGCGGGCGACCGGCTCGACGAGTGGGAACGAAAGCAGCAAGGCGCAACCTATCTGGAGATTCTCGCGTCCGGCGGGGGCATCATGTCCACGGTCCGCGCGGTGCGGGCGGCGTCGCGGCAGGAGCTCGCCGACACCCTGCTCGGCCGTCTGAACGCGATGCTGGCCGAGGGGACCACCGCGTGCGAGGTCAAGTCCGGGTACGGGCTGAGCACCCAGGATGAGTTGAAGATGCTCCGGGCCATCGCCGACGCCGCGTCGCGCTGGCCGGGGCGGGTGCGGATGACGGCGTGCATCGGCCATGCCAAGGACCCCGATACGCCCGGCTTTGTTGATCGGACGATCCGCGAGACGCTGCCCGCAGTCCACGCGGAGTTCCCCGGCTGCACCATCGACGCGTACTGCGAGCAGGGGGCCTGGTCGCTCGACGAGACCGTCCGGCTCTTCGAAGCGGCCGCCGCGCTCGAACACCCGCTACGGATCCATGCCGACCAGTTCAATGAACTCGGCATGCTCGACGCGGCGATCGGGCTCGGGGCCGTGTCGGTGGATCACCTTGAGGCGACAAGCCCCGACGCGCTCGCACGCCTGGCCGATTCGGAGACCATGGGCGTGATGCTGCCGTGCTCGGGCTTCCACGTGGACGGGCGGTACGCCGACGGACGCGGGTTCATCGACGCGGGCGGTGCCCTTGCGATCGCGACCAACGCCAACCCGGGTTCGGCGCCGTGCCTGTCGGTACCGATGGCGATCGCGCTGGCGGTCCGCCATCTGGGCGTCACCGCGGCGGAGGCGATCACCGCCTGCACCGTCAACGCGGCCACGCTGCTCGGCTTTGACAATCTGGGCACCATCGAGCCGGGCCACCGGGCCGACCTCGTGCTGCTCCGCCACACCGACGAACGCCAACTCGGCTACGAGTTCGGCGGACGCCACGCCGATCTGGTCCTCTGCGGCGGCACGGTCGTGTTCGACGCGGAGGCCTGATCAGGACCTGGCCGGCGCACCGACCATTTCCAGCACCTTGCCAACCATCTTGGAGATGCCCTCGAACACCTCGGCGGGGTTCGCGTCTTCCATGTAGGCCGGCGTGGACACGAATCCGTTCGATTCGTCGGCCACGATCTCGGTGACGGAGACGGCCCGGTGGGTCGCGCCGGTTTTCTCGATCGCCTCGGCGGTGCCGGAGTCATGGCCGATGGTCAGGACGGGCTTCTCCTTGCCGAACACGCGGGCACCCAGCGCCGGCGCGATGCACGCGAAGCCGATGGGCCGCCCGGCCGCGTGGGCCTCGCGCAGCACACGCCCGACCTCGGGATCGACGTCGCAATCGGGGCCATTGGACGCGAAGTCGCACAGGTTCTTGGCGGCCCCGAATCCGCCGGGCAGGATCAACGCGTCAAAGTCTGCGCCATGAACCGCGGTAAGGTCGTCGATCGCGCCGCGGGCGATCCGGGCGGCCTCGGTCAGGACGTCGCGGCGTTCGTTTGTCGACTCGCCGGTGAGGTGATTGACCACCACGAACGGCTTCCTGGGGGCCAGACAGCGGTACGCGACACGGTGCTGTGCCAGCGCGATCAGCACGCTGGTCGCCTCGTGGATCTCGGCCCCGTCGAGATAGCCGCAACCGGACAAAATGACACCGACCTTGGTCATGTTTGTTCTCCTTTCGTGGCTCGTGTCGGATTCAGCCGGCGATCTTGATTGCGCGGGCCGTCTTGACCAGAGACTCGCCGACGGCGATCGCCATCTTTGCCGTGTTCGCATCCTTGATGTTGCCGTCGGCGTCGAACGCTTCGTGCGCCCCGGAGAGGGCGAACTCGGTCGGCACGACGTGGGTGCCGATGCCCGAGAGGATCGTGCGGAGGTGACGCAGGCCGCGGAGGCCGCCCAGCTTGCCCGGCGATGCCCCGAGCAGCCCCGCCGTCTTGCCCTTGAATGCCTCGAGTTGCTTCTCGCCCTCGCGCGGGCGGCTCGCCCAGTCGATGGCGTTTTTGAGCGCGGGCGACAGCGACCCGTTGTACTCCGGGGAGGCGTAGAGCACGCCGTCGGCGGCGATCAGCCGCTTCTTCAGGTCCAGCACGGCCGCGGAATGGCCCTGCTCTTTCTCGAGATCCTCGTTCATCATCGGAAGGTCGAGTTCGAGCAGCGAGATCTCGTCGATCTCCACCCCGGGACCCTTGATCCGCCCCGCGACGTACCGGGCGAGCTTCGTGTTGTACGAGCCCTTTCGCAGGCTCCCGGAGATAACGGCGATACGGACGGACTGGGACATGTGGGCGGCTCCTTTGAGGATAAAACCGGCGAGAATCCGGGGGGAGGACCCCCGGGATCGTACCGCATCGATGATCACGCAGGGGGCCGCTAGTATTTCTCCCTCCGGCGGATTCAAACACGGGAACGACGATGCTCCGAGAAGTGCTGCACAGCAAGATCCACATGGCCACCGTGACCGGGGCCAAACCCCACTACATCGGCTCGATCACGATCGACGCCGATCTGCTCGACGCGTGCGGCATGCGCGTCAACGACAAGGTGCTGATCTCCAACTGTCGCAACGGCAACCGGTTGGAGACCTACATCTTCCGGGGCGAGCCGGGCTCGGGCGTCATCGAGCTCAACGGCGCCGCCGCCCACCTCGTCGAGGCGGGGGACAAGATCATCATCATGCACTTCGGGCTGCTCACCGACGCGCAGTACGCCGAGAATCGCCCCACGGTGCTGATCATGAACGACGACAACTCGATCCGCCAGACCATGCACTACGAGCCGCACACGGGCGCCAAGCAGCCCTGAACCGGCGGAACGATCGGTGCCGGTCCGACGGTTCGCCGGGCTCGCCGCGTGCGGTCCGGCACCGCTCGCGAAACACCCGGACGCCGTTCGGGGCGTCCGGGCGTGCTGTCAGCGGCACCAACGCCGGGAGGACCAGCGGACGCCCCAGGCGCGATCATGGTCCCGCACGCTTGTCACGCGAGGGGGCGGGCAGACGGGCGCGGGGCGGCAGGTGTCGCGGTAGACCGGCGGGCGGCAGGCGCTGCACGCGTTGCACCGCTTCTGGGCCGTGGTGATGACCAGGCAGTTGCGGTCCCAGCCGAACCGCGCCGTGAAATCCCGATCGAGCCATCCCAGCGACGGACGCCGGTGGCCGAAGCGGACAACCACGCGCCCCTGGCTGCACACGGCGTCGTAGCCCGCCCGTCGGAAGGCCAGCGCGATCTCGGCGTCCACGCCGGGTCCGGACCGGATAGACGTACGGCAGCCGTTGATCGAGAGGGTGCCGGCCAGGCCGAACCCGTAGGACTGGCACGCCTGCAGCCCGCCGACGGACACGAGCCCGTGGGTGTTGTACACCCGCACGCCCGAGGCGAGCGCCGGCGGGGCGGACAGCCCGATCCCGCAGAGGGCGGCGCCCAACAGCATCAACTTGGGTCGATTTCTCATGACGGTTCTCCTTGTGCCGGGTGCCCATCACCCGGCGCCGGTTCACCGCCCCGCCCGGCCCTCGCCCGACCGGGCTGCCGTCCCCGGCCGCCTTCGGGGATGCCTGAACGCCCCTGCGGGCCGTTCCGGGCGGGTTCCCGCAAGAAAATTTCCTGAACCGCCAAGCAAATGTCAGCGGATCGATGTTGGTGCGGGTAGATCAACAGAGGACCACGGAGGGCGCCGCCGCCGATCCCGCCCGGTCCGATGAGGAGACAGGCATGACCGGCCGACCAGATCAGACCACCCCCGCCGCCCGCGCCGCGTCCACCGAGGCCACGATCGTCACCGCCTCCAACCCGGGCGAGTTGTCCCCCATCGAGGCCGCCATCATGGACGCCTGCAACGCCCTCCACGAGGCCAACGAGCGACGGGACGTCCGGACCGCGGCCGAGTACACGGACGCTCTGTTCGCGCTGCTCCGGCGGTACGACGAGACGGACGGTGATGACCACCCCAACCCGGCGTGGTCGCGCCCGAACCAGCGGGCGCTGGCACTGAGCGCGATGGGCCGGGTCCGGGACGCGGTCCGCACGGAACTGACCGCCCTGAAGTACGCCGACACGCCGCGCCGGCGGGAGATCTCGCTGGGCAATCTGGCCGATCGCTGCCTGCGACTGGGCGATGCGGAACTGGCCGTGGGGTACTTCCTCGAAGCGATCGAGGCGAACCCCCGCTCCGTGCCGGTGCTGATCACCGGCGCCCAGGCGCTGTTCCGCGCCGGTCACCGCGACGAGGCCGACGCCATCTTCCGCGCCATGTTCGAATCGCCGGGCCTGCTCGGTGACGGTTCCGAGCTGTCGGCCTACCTCGCGTTCGACCCGGGCACCCGCACGCTGCGGGGCCAGCTGCCGTCGCTCGACGCGCTGTTCGCGGCCTGGGAGTCACGCTCGAGCCAGAACGAAGACGGGGGTGCCGCGTGAACGCCTGCGATCAGAAACGTTTCTGGGACCGGTACGACCGCGAGGTGCGCCCGGTCGTCGAGGGTGCCTGCCGGCGCGTCTCGCATCTGCACGCCGAGAACACGATGGACCCGGGCGACATGGCCGCGTGGGTGCACACCCGCGTCTGGCGGATGCTCGAGAAGTCCGCGTTCCCCACCTTCCACGACGACCCCGGGGTGGACCTGGCCGTCGAACGGCTGACCACGCACGCCCCCACCCTCGCACGCTGGGCGTACATGGCCCTGGCCCGCAAGCACTGGCGGAACCTCCAGCGTGAGGCCCCCACGGAGCTGTCGCGGGTCGAGCACCTCTCGGTCACGCGTCGCTCCGACGCCGAGATCGAGGACCGCGAGGCGATCGATGACGCCCTCGCGAGGGTGCGGGCCGCGCTGCCCGAGGGCGTCCGCCAGAAACTGGCCGCGTCGATGCCCGACCGGTCGGACCGCCGGCGGGCGGCGATGGCCCTGGGCGTGACCCGGCGCGAAGACGACCGGCTGATCGCCCGGGTGGACGCCGGGCTGATCAAGGAGAACACGGTTCAGCAGATGCGTTCGCGCGCCAAACGCCACGCCGCCGAGGCGTTGGGCGGTTCCATCCGGCTGCCGCTCGCCCTGATCGCCGGTGCGGCCCTGCTCCTGAGCGGCACGCCCGCGGAGGGCGGGGAGCAATCCGGGGGACGCAAGGGCGGGAGTCGGACCTGCGAGTTGATCCCCGGCGAGGGCGAACAAACAGGGGGACACCACCCCATTTTGATCGACGGGCTGGGGAACCTGTTTGCCCGGGGCGAGCAGTCGGGCGGACGGGGCGGCAAGAATCCGAAGGGGTGAACCGTCCAACGGAATACCCGCCGTTCGCGCCCCGTTGAGGGGGTCATGATCCACACCATCGCGTCCATCGGCCTCGCCTCGCTCCTGCTAACCTCCGGCGCGGCCACCGCCGCCGAGCCGAACTCGGCCCGGGGCAACCCGCAAACCACCGAGACCTCGGAGACACCGGCCAGGCGTGACAAGCCCCTGGGTGTCGGCGAGCGCATGCCCGCCTTCACGCTCTTCGATGCCGAGGGAAAGCCCGTGGTTCTGGCCGATCAGTTGGCCAGGGGCCCGGTTGTTGTCACTTTTTACCGGGGCAGCTGGTGCCCGTACTGCGTGAAGGCGCTCGGCTCCGTGGAGGAGTCGGTCGCGGAGATCAACAAGCTCGGCGCGACGGTGCTGGCCCTCTCACCGGAGACCCCCGATCAGGCGATCGACCTCCGCGAGCGGCTCGGCCTCTCCTACGAACTGCTCGTCGACTCGGAGAACCGCCTAGCCGACCGGCTCGGCCTCATGTTCACCCTCGACGACGCCACGATCGAGAAGTACCGCGGGTACGGCATCGATGTGGCGCGGTCGAACGGGTCGCAACGCTGGCAGTTGCCGATCCCCGCGACGTTCGTGCTCGACAAAGACGGAATCGTCCGCTATGCTTGGACCGAAGAGGACTACACCAAGCGGGCTCCCGCGAAGGCCGTCCTCGGAACGCTCCGGGCAC
>TARA_R110000782_G_scaffold49622_3_pt1 | contig 19508 bp, 14 predicted proteins | sample TARA_R110000782 | Tara Oceans TARA_R110000782 (sample SAMEA4397859) | marine metagenome | biome: Polar Biome; feature: [SRF] surface water layer (ENVO:00010504); material: water (ENVO:00002006), including particulate matter (ENVO:01000060) such as... | depth 5 m | reverse complement strand
CCGCCAAGCATGCTCAAGCTTCACGATTTTTGCAACAGAGCCCGCTGGACGGCACCTATAGCTTCCTGTCGAATGCCGGGGCAGCTCGAATTCGTGGTTTCGAAGCGGAGGCCTTCCTTCGCCCAGCGCCCGGTCTGCAGTTCACACTGGCGGCGAACTATAACGATGCCAAGCTTTCCGAGGATCAGGTCAATTCGAACATCCGCGCAGCGGGCGTGAAGGGCGATCGCATTCCCTTTATCCCGCACTGGAGCGGCTCGGTAGGGATGGAGTATACGGTGCCGGTAGGCGCCAGCACCAGCCTGTTCACTCGCCTTGACGCCAACTATGTTGGTTCGTCCTATTCGGAATTCCGGCCTAATAACGTGTACCGGAGAAAAGTTGAGGCATATACGCTGGTCAATGGTCGCGCCGGTGTCGAATTCGAAGACGCAGACCTGGGTATCTATGTGTTCGTGAACAACATCTTCGACAAGGTCGCGATCAACCGGGAGGTCCAGTTCTCCTGGCCCGGGACCAATTTCGCCAGTTCCTCGCCGCCGCGGACGGTCGGGGTCAACGTCCGCAAGGGCTTCTGATATCATCATGCGGCGCCGGTTATCCGGTGCCGTGCTGATTGTCTGATAGAAGGACGGCCCACCTGATTTTGGATCAGGTGGGCCGTCTTGTCTTTTCCACGATGCCAATACAGTCTGCAAGACTGGCTGTATCATGCGGGCAGCTCTGCCGCGGATCGCGCAGCAAAACGAACATACGCAAATATGCCGGTTTCTCCTCTACCAATCGATAGAAACGTCTAGGCGATGCGGCGTGGGGTCTCGGTCTCACTGTCGCCCTTGCAAGCGGGGTTGAGGAGCTGAATCGCCAGATTTTCTCGCCGGTTGATGGTTGCTCGATCCCCTATGATCTTACGGGAAGAACACTGGCTGTAACGTCAAGATGCGATGTGCGCTCGACAATCCGGACACTTGCCCAGATTGGTTCAGGTCAGGCAGCGTTTCCCGACTTCATCCGCGCCGCCATTTTTTTCTTGCGCCTGTTGTTGACCGTGAATTTCAATCTGCGCCAGCCGAGGATCGTGCCGGAAACACAAATCACCAATCCCCCTGCCTGCAGGGCGAGCATGATAATATCCCACAATGGCCGGGTAGTGACCAATGGATTCCAGTCCCAACTGTGCAGGAAATTGAACGCCCAGCGATACGCCCGCTCCGGTCGGTCCAGATGCATCACAATTTCGCCAGTATGCATATCGATATAGACAATGGATTGCGTTGGGTCCGAATAGCTCACCCGATATACCGGGAGACGGCGGTTCTCATCGCCGCGCAAGGTATGTTCAGCGCGCGTGTAATACTGCCCATCATAGTGCGTCAGTACCTCGAATTTTTCGACCTGGGCCCCCGGGATGAGCTTTTCTGCGCCCCGCCTCACGGAAGCCTCGCTCACACCGGAGCGGAAATTACCGGATGTGTCGGCGCCCGGCAGGACGCGGACCGCGTTATTCGCATCAGTGGCGATCAGATAAGGGTCGCCCCCGATGGATACCCAGTCCAACTGACGTGGCACGAAGGATGGGGCAAGGCGAGCGAGTGCTGCGGAAGGAGGCAAGGTGAAATGATCCGGCCTGAGTGCGTCGCCAGAATATGCGCCTTTGTCAGCAACTGCCTGACGATCAAAAATGCCAAAAGGGTTTACCGAGGCCAAACCGCTTATCAACCAGGTAAGGGTAATGAACGCAAATAGAAGACCGCCGATATGATGCCAGCGCCACAGGGGCTTGGGGTAGGGGGTTTTGCGGCCCGATTTATAACGGCCCGAGAAGCGCCAGCGTGAAATGCCGATCCAGATACCAGTGCCCGCCAATATTATCCCGACGATACAGGATATGCTGACCACCCATTGCCACATCGGGTCAGACGACTTTTGGGTCCGAAACATGTACAGCCAGTGCAACCATGCACTGGCATAAGCCCAACGACGTTCTGAGAGCGGAGCGTCGCGGACGACCTCGCCAGTCCGCGAAGAAACGTAAAGCAGTGTGTTAGCGGGATCGTTCATTTCGATGCGGTGATATGGACGATGCTTCGCGAACCGTTGAGTATGGGTCCATATGTCCTCCACCACCAGACCATCATATCTCCCAGCCGCTCCGGGTATGACATGGGCGGCGAGCTGCAACGCTTCCTGCTTGCCTACGTCCGGCAGCGGTTCGCCGGTGCGTGCGTCGGCACGCTTATAAGCCGTATCGAATCCGAATTTGTATATCGGCCTTTCACCCACAGTCACGGCTTGGATGCTCTGGGGTAAGGCTTCAAAATCCTGCTTTGCCAGCACAGTGTTCAGGGACATGCAGCAGGCAGGGGTCAAGTCCTCAAGCTGTGACAACCGTTCCGCCTGTGTCAGCTTCGGAAAGCCGACATACATTAACATGATGCCAGTTGCGAACCACATTGTGAGCACAAGGCACAGGGCAACTCCCCCCCAGCGATGGACGGGATAGAGTATGCGTTGTAAGGCCGGTGACATTATCTGTCTGCTCGCGCATAAATTGATTCAGGGCCAAGTTGTGCACTTACCATGTTAACCGCAACCTTTCTCAATCTTCCGACTGCATACGTCCACCGCAAGCATGCCCCTTAATGGAATCTATGCAACACACATATTGTATATACATATATGCCGCCTTTGAGGTGGTCTCGTCAATGGCGGTGGCTTTGTCGGGGACTGTCAGGTAAAATTTTCCAGCTTGAGCGAAAGCCTTGATGTGATCTTTCATCCGGCTGGGGCGGACGCGATTTTCTATTTCTCCATGGCGATGGGAATGATCGGGTTGAGAACAGCCATCTTCCATTTCGACGACGAGATCGGGCGATACAGCGCTTCCAGCGAATGAAATCGTTGCCAAAAGTTCGCTTCCGTCCACCAGCCCTTTTATAATCTGTTCAACTTCCACCACCTTCGTCGTTGTGGCTTGCAAACACACGCATAGCCTGTAAGATATTAACTGGCTCGATAGTGAAAATATTGTGCTGCTGCTGTGGGGCGGCATCGGCTTGTAGCGCTCGTCCGATCGGGGCCTTGTCATCCCGGTCAGGCTTCATCGGCTCATGGACCCGCGAAATGCCGGGCACGAGAGAGGATCATATGGCAGGTTTCGGTCGCTATCTTTCCCGTCGCACTGGCTCAGTCGTGCCGTGGCTACGCCCGGCAATCATTCCGCTTTTCGGTGTCTCGGTCGCGCTCGTCGGATGTACGGCGCCGGATCGCACGGCCGCGGAGAAGGCGCCGGACCATGTGCTCCAAACGGAACCGATTGCAAAGACCGCGCCCAATCCGTTGCGCAATGTCTATTTCGGAGATCTGCATCTGCACACGCGCAACTCGTTCGATGCCTATATCTTCAATGTGCGCGCGACCCCCAGAGACGCCTATGCCTATGCAAAGGGCGGAGCGATCAAGCACGCATTGGGTTTTGACCTGAAAATGCGGTCCGGGCCGCTCGATTTTCTCGCTGTAACAGATCACGCCGAATATCTTGGTATTCTGCCGGCGATTGATACGCCAGGAACGTCCTATTCAAAAATTCCTTACGCAAGGGATCTGTTTTCGACCGACCCGGCCCAGATCCGGGCGGCCTTCACCAAATTTCTCGACAGCATCGACGCGGGCAGTCGGCTGCCGGAACTTTCCGACCTGTCAGCAACCCGGTCGGCCTGGCAGCAGGTGGTAAGAAGCGCCGAGCGCAACTATCAGCCCGGGAAGTTCACGACATTCATCGCCTATGAATTCACGTCGATGCCGGATACGCGCAACCTGCACCGAAATGTGATTTTTGAAGGAACACAGGTGCCACCGATGCCGTTTTCGGCGCTCGATTCCCGCAACCCGGAGGATTTGTGGCGGTGGCTCGATCGGCAACGCGCGGTGGGCGCGGAAGCGCTGGCGATCCCTCATAACGGCAACGCCTCCGACGGCATCATGTTTGAACGGACCATGTGGAACGGCAGGCCGATCGACAGGAATTACGCGGAATTGCGCATCCGTAATGAACCGCTGGCCGAGATATCCCAGGTAAAGGGGCAGTCAGAGACCATGCCGTTGCTCTCGCCGAACGACGAGTTTGCGGGATTCGAAGTTGCGCCATTTTATGTAGGAAAGACCAAGCGAATAACGAAATTCGCGGGCGGCTATGTGCGTGAGGCGCTCAAGCGCGGGCTTGAAATCAAAAGCAAGGTTGGGATCAACCCTTACCAGGTCGGTTTTGTCGCCGGAAGCGACAGTCACAACGCGGCCGGTCCGTTCGAGGAGGCCAATTATAACGGCAAGGTGGGCGCGCTCGACGGGACATCAGAGGGACGTGGCTCGACGCCGCCGTCACAATACAAGAGTTGGGCTGATTATTATGCCGCAGGTGGCGAAGTGCAGCGCATTTCGACCTGGGGTTCAGCAGGGCTGACCGGTGTCTGGGCCGAGGAAAACACCAGGAGCTCGATTTATGCAGCACTGCGTCGAAAGGAGACATTCGGTACGACCGGACCGCGTATCCGTGTTCGCTTGTTCGGGGGCTACGGTCTTGAAGGCATTGACCTGACAAGCGACGCAGGCGTGCGCGCTGCCTATGCCCGGGCTGTGCCGATGGGTGGCGAATTGCCACGACGCCGGATGAATCGCCCGGAATTTCTGGTGATCGCGCAACGGGACATCCATTCCGCGCCCTTGCAGCGGATACAGATCGTGAAGGGCTGGATCGACAGCGGCGGTGTCACGCATGAAAAGATATTCGATGTTGCATGTTCGGATGGCGGCGTCGTCCTTGCCGCGACGGACCGGTGTCCGGATAACGGCGCGTCGGTAAACCTTGGTGATTGTTCCTTTTCCCCGGACAAGGGGGACGCGTTGATACAGGGGCATTGGACGGACCCCGAATTCGACCCGAGGCAGGACGCACTTTATTATGCTCGCGTGCTCGAGAATCCGACCTGTCGCTGGTCGACATGGGATGCGGTGCGTGCGCATGTCGAGCCTAACCCGAAATTGCCCAAGACAATTCAGGAGCGCGCCTATACATCGCCCATCTGGTTCGTTCCCACAGATGAGCGCTGAGGACTCACCGCAACATCACCGACCAACGGGGTTCGCAAAAGCGGCCAGGGCCGTCGTTGGCGAGCCGATCGTCCAGTTCCTGTTCGCCGCTCTCATACTGTTTGCGGTCGATGCGATATATAATGGTTCGCCCACGCGCCTTGCAGGAAATCGCGTGCTCATTTCCGCCGGGCAGGTCAATCGAATCGCTGAAAATTTCCAGTTGCTCGCGGGCCGCCCACCCAGCCGCGGCGAACTGGATGCGCTGGTCAAGGATTATGTCGACGAGGAAATATTCTATCGCGAGGCGATGGCGATGGGGCTGGACATAGACGATGTGATCGTGCGGCGGCGCATGCGGCAGAAGCTCGAATTTCTCTCGGAGGAAGACAATATCCCGGAACCAAGCGATGCCCAGTTGAAGGCTTGGCTCACGACCCATCGAGCGGAATACAGGATGCCGCGGCGTATCGCGTTCCGTCAGGTGCTGGCAAGCGGCGACGTTCGTGGCTCGGCGGCGAAAGCCGAAGCAGAGGCTTTCGTCGCCAGGCTGAATGCCGGGGCCAGCGCCGCGCGTATCGGGGACGGGTCGCTGATGCCTTCAACGGTGCCGCTGTCGTCGCAACAGGACATTGCCAGCCAGTTTGGCGAGGAATTTGCCGCTGCCCTATTCCGCCACTCGGGCAGAGCGTGGTTTGGGCCGGTCATGTCGCCGCTCGGGGCGCATGCCGTGCTGATTTCGGCAACGGAGGCGGCGCGGGATCCCTCGTTACAGGAAATGCGCGACACGCTGAGGTCCGACTGGATTGACGCGCAACGTCAGGATCAACGCCGAAAATTCGCGGCCCGGCTGCGCGCGCGTTACCGGGTCGCGATCGATTGGCCGAACAGCCATGACCGGCAATAGATCTGTCATCTGGCTGCTCTGGCTGTGCTTCGCCGCCATGTGCCCCGCATCGCTTGCCAATGCGCATGAGGTGCGCCCGGCCTATCTGCAAATTCGGGAGGCAGGTTTCCACGTCTATGACCTGATGTGGAAAACGCCCGCGCGAGGAGATATGCGGCTGGCGCTGAACCTTGCTCTGCCGCGCGACTGTCGCGACACGCATCCGCCACGCATCGCGATGTCGAACGGCGCGGTTATCGAATTCCGCCGACTCACCTGCGCGCGCGCGCTTCCCGGCCAGACGATTGGTGTCGACAATCTCGCCGCCAGCCTGACCGACGCGATCATCAGATACGAGCCTCTTTCCGGCTCCCCGAAAACCCTGCGCGCAACGGGCGCGACGCCAAAGTTTGTCCTGCCGGTTCGTCAGTCGGCGGCGGCGGTGGCGCAAAGCTATTTTCGCCTTGGGGTCGAGCATATTCTTGCTGGCTATGACCATCTGCTGTTTCTGCTGTGCCTGATGATGATCTGCGGCACGACACGACGTGTCGTCGGCGCCGTAACGATCTTTACCCTCGCGCATTCGATCACGCTGGCGGCGACCACCATGGGCTGGATCCATTTGGGCGCCGCGCCCATCGAAGCCGCCATTGCGCTTTCGATCATGTTTTTGGCCGCCGAGGCCGTGAAGCAGGGTAAAGGCAAGGTCAGCATCGCCACGCAGTGGCCCTGGATCGCGTCATTCGGGTTCGGATTGCTTCATGGCTTCGGCTTCGCGTCGGCCTTGCGAACGGTTGGTCTTCCTGACGATGCGATTCCGCTGGCACTGCTGTGTTTCAATATCGGTGTTGAGGCCGGGCAGATACTTTTCGTCGTTGCGATCGCCACGATAGCGGCGCTGGCGAGGAGATGGATACCCGTATCGGTACGGCTGGCAAGGCCACTGCTACAGGTGACAGGAACATTTGCAGCGTTCTGGTTCATTGAGCGAAGCATCGCATTGATAGCATGAGGGGCCTTGTCAGGCCGATCCGGTTCTGGCGGGGTGATCCGGCTCGTTGCCATGATGTATGTGCGGTTTCCGCTCGCACTAAAGAAATGTCGAGCAATCTGCTGCTTGCTTGACTAACCGACCTAGCGCTCGGTATAAACTCTACGGACAGCTGACGGCCGAGGCATCAAAATGACCATGTTCGATGCTGCCATGTCGGCACCAACCCGACCTTTCCTTGGGAGATTATCATGCTGGACGTTACTTCGGCGCCTATAAAGCGCCCCGATTCCCTGTTTATCGCCGGCGGTTGGACGCCAGCCTCCGGTTCGTCGAAACTCGACGTGTTCAACTCGGGCGACGAAGAGCTGTTCGTCAGTGTCGCCGAGGCACAGGCCGAAGACGTCAATCGGGCGGTGGCCGCCGCGCGCAAGGCTTTCGACGAGGGGCCCTGGCCGCGCATGAGTCACGGCGAACGGGCGGCCTATCTTCGGGCTATGGCCACGGAACTGGACGCACGATCTGGGGATCTTGCGAAAATCTGGACAGCGGAATCGGGCATCGTCCACAGCGCTTCGCTTGCGGGAATGGTGGGCCTGAGCGACATATTCAACTTTTACGCCGGGCTGGCGGATACATTCCCCTTCGTTGAGGAGCATACACCGCAGGCAGGCAATGTTGGCTTGCTGGTGCGCGAGGCGGTTGGCGTGGTCGGTGCCATCATCCCCTGGAATGCCCCGGCGATCCTGATCGCATATAAGTGCGCGCCAGCTCTGCTCGCAGGCTGTACGCTGATCGTCAAGGCCTCTCCCGAGGCGCCAGGCTCCGCATATATCTTCGCTGAGGTTTGCGAAAAGATCGGCCTTCCGCCGGGTGTCGTGAACGTCCTGACCGCGGAACGCGAGGTTTCCGAACTGCTTGTGCGAAATCCCGGGGTAGATAAGATAACCTTCACAGGATCCACCGCCGCCGGACGCAAGATCGGCGCGATTTGCGGCGATCGCGTCGCGCGGTGCACATTGGAGCTGGGCGGAAAGTCGGCGGCCGTGATCCTCGACGATTGCGACGTGGGGCAGGCTGCGGAGTCGATCGCGACGCTCGCGCCCTGGCTTACCGGACAGGTCTGTTCCGCGCTCACGCGCGTCGTCGTGACGCAGGAGCGCCATGACGACATGGTCGACGCGCTCAGTGCCTCATTCGAAAAGATCAAGCTGGGCGATCCGTTCGCCGATGGAACCGAGATGGGACCGCTGGCCATGGCGCGCCAGCGTGACCGAGTCGAAAATTATATCGCCCGGGGCGTTGCAGAAGGCGCGACTCTGGCAACCGGGGGCAAGCGGCCATCCTATCTTAATCGCGGCTATTTCATTGAACCTACCGTGTTCGGCAATGTCAGCAACGACCAGACGATCGCGCGCGAGGAAATCTTTGGGCCGGTGGTGTCCGTGATTCCGGCGAAGGACGAAGCTGAAGCCGTCAGGATCGCCAATGATTCGGACTATGGCCTCAACGCTTCCGTCTTCACCAATGACTCTGACCGCGCTTATGCTGTTGCAAGGGAACTTCGTTCGGGCACTGTTGGGCACAATAGTTTCCGCACGGACTTCACCATTGCCTTTGGCGGCTTCAAGCAATCCGGCATTGGCCGGGAAGGGGGCACGGAAGGCTTGCTGCCGTTCCTCGAAACAAAAACCATCATCCTTGACGAGCGCCCTTCATCGCTCTGATTTCCTGCATCGCCGCGCTCCCTTCCGGGGGCGCGGCCAGCACGGTTCGAGCGATGATAGTCGCGGCCGTACCGGGGCATTTTTGAGACCGCCAGTGTTGCGATCGAAGCGTTAATCGCCCATCTCTTTCCCGCTTGCCGTCATTTGGATCGCGCCGATATTATCGCAGGTTGGAACCGATGGCGTTTGAACGAAACCCTGACGGTTCCGGTCCCGAGTTACGCAACGGAGCGGAACCAGGGCGTAATCCGGTTCAGCGCATCTTCCACCTCCGCCGTTGATACCGCGAAGCTGAAGCGCATATGGCGATTGCCATTGACCGGATCGAAATCCCGCCCCGGCGCGGTCGCAACGCCGGTATCCTCCAGCAATCGCTGGCAGAAGGCGAGGCTGTCGTTGGTCAGATGGCCGATATCGGCATAGATATAAAAGGCGCCATCGGGCGGCGCGATGCGGTTGAGGCCGAGGCGCGGCAGCGCGTCGAGCAGCAGGTCGCGGTTGCGGCGATAGCTGGCGACATGGCCCTCCAGTTCTTCCGTGCAATCGAACGCGACCAGCCCCGCATGTTGCGCCAGCGAGGGCGGGGTGAGGAACAGATTGCCCATCAGCGCGCGCGTCAGCGGCGCGAGGTCCATCGGCACGACCGCCCAGCCCAGCCGCCATCCGGCCATGCTGTAATATTTGGAGAAGCTGTTGACGATGATCGCATCTGGTTCGAATTCGAGCATGCTCGGCACGTCGCCGACATAGCTCAGGCCGTGATAAATCTCGTCGGAGATGATGCGGATGCCCCGTTCCCGGCAGACAGTGGCGATGGCGCGCAGTTCCTCGGGCGGGATGATCGTGCCGGTCGGGTTGGCGGGGCTGGCGATGATGACGCCGTCCGGAGCAGGATCGAGTGCGGCCAGCGCCGCTGCCGAAAGCTGAAACCGCACCTCCTCCCCGCACGCGATTTCGACCGGTTCCATATGCAGCGCGCGGGTTACATTGCGATAGGCGACATAGCCCGGTCGCGCCATGGCGATGCGTGCGCCGGGTGCGAACAGGCTGTGCAGCGCCAGCACCAATGCGGGCGATGCGCCGTTGGTCAGGAAGATGCGCTCCGGCTCCACACGCACATCATGATGCTGAGCATAATATAGAGCGATCCGCTCTTTCAGCGCCTGATTTTCCCAGTATCCCATCGGGTCGCTGTCGAGGATCGTGTGGGCGCGCTGGATCGCTGCGGCAGGCGCGCCGGTCGAAGGTTGCCCGAATTCCATATGGATGATCGAGCGGCCCTGGCTTTTCAGTTCATGGGCGCGACCGCTGACGGCGATGGCGTAAAAGGGATCGATGGCATGGCTCATCGCTCGCCTTTAACGCTACGCGAAGGGAAACGCCACCGGTCGATGGCGGCTATATCAGTGCTTCAGTGCATCCTCGATCGATACGACGATCAGCACCGCCATGAAAAGGATGGCGGCGAGGGCGGCGGCAAGGACGGGCGGTTGTGCGAATATGCTCATATTTCTGCTCACTTCCATGGTCTGAAGATGAACAGGACTATGATCGCGGCGAGCCCGGCCGTCCTTGATATGAGTCAATCAGTGCCGGAAATGTCGCATGCCGGTGAAGACCATCGCCAGCCCTGCCTCATCCGCTGCGTCGATCACCTCCTGATCGCGCATCGAACCGCCCGGCTGGATCACCGCCGTGGCGCCCGCCTCGACTGCCGCCATCAATCCGTCGGCGAACGGGAAAAAAGCATCGGAGGCGACTGCGCTGCCCAATGTGCGCGCTTGCGCCCAGCCATAGGTTTCGGCGGCTTCCTTCGCCTTGGCGGCGGCGATGCGCGAGCTGTCGCGGCGGTTCATCTGCCCCGCGCCTATGCCCGCCGTCACGCCATCCTTCGCGTAGACGATGGCATTGGATTTCACATGCTTCGCCACCGTCCATGCGAACATGCAGTCGTTCAGTTCCTGTTCGGTGGGCGCGCGCTTTGTGACGGTTTTCAGCATGTCGCGCGTTACCCGGCCATTGTCGCGGTCCTGCACCAGCACGCCGCCCGCGATTACCGTGACTTGCTGGCCCGCCCGCGCCGGATCGGGCAGACCCTCGGTCAGCAGCAGGCGCAGATTTTTCTTCTTCGCAAACACGGCTTTCGCCGCATCGTCCGCACCGGGAGCGACAACGACTTCGGTGAAGATTTCGCTGATCGCTTCCGCCGTCGGCCCGTCGAGCGGACGGTTGCAGGCGATGATGCCGCCAAAGGCCGACACGCTGTCGCATTCAAGCGCGTTTTTATAGGCCTCCGCCAGCGTGTCGCCGGTCGCGACGCCGCACGGGTTGGCGTGCTTGACGATCACCACGGTGGGCGGCCCGTCGCGGAATTCCGCCACCAGCTCCAGCGCCGCATTGGCATCGTTGAAATTATTATAGCTCAGTTCCTTGCCCTGCACCTGCTCTGCCTGGCCGATGCCGTTCGCGTGCGGCCCCATGGGCAGATACAGCGCGGCGTCCTGATGCGGGTTTTCGCCATAGCGCAGGGTCGATGCAAGGCGACTCGCCATGGCGCGGACAGGCGGGAATTTCTGGCCCTGATCGGCATAAGCAAACCAGCTTGCGATCATGCTGTCATAGGCGGCGGTGGCGGCATAGGCCTTGGCCGCGCACAGACGGCGGAAATCATAGCTGGTCGCACCGTTCTTCGCGTCCATCTCCTCGATCAGACGCGCATAATCGGCCGGGTCGGTGACGATGGTTACGCTTTCATGGTTCTTGGCCGCGCTGCGCACCATGCTCGGCCCGCCAATGTCGATATTCTCGATGATCTCGTCGCGGCTCGCCCCGCGCGCGACCGTCTGCGCGAAGGGATAGAGGTTGACGATCACCAGATCGATCGGCGCGATGTCATGCTCTCTCATCGATCCGACATGCTCCGCATTGCCGCGCACCGCCAGCAACCCGCCGTGCACCTTGGGATGCAGCGTCTTGACCCGCCCATCCATCATTTCGGGGAAGCCGGTCAGGTCGGATATGTCGGAAACTTCGAGCCCCGCCTCGCGCAGCGCCTTGGCCGTGCCGCCGGTGGAGACCAAAGCCACCCCATGGCGCACCAGCGCCTGCCCCAGTTCGACAAGCCCCGTCTTGTCGGACACCGACACCAGCGCCCGAGTGATTTTCACGTCCGTCATATCCTGCTTTCTTCTTTGCTACCCTACCCGTTTCAGCAACCAGCCCAGGCTGCTGCCCCCCGGTTCCGCGACCGCGCTTACGACAATCTGCTTGCTGGCATGCGGCCGTCCGTCGCCATCGATCCACAGGCTGTCCTCGATGGTCAGTGCGCCGGACCCGCACCGGAATTGCCACAATGCGCCCATGTCGATGCGCAACAGCGCGCCCTGCCCGTCGGCGGTCAGCGAGGCATCGACCTGCGGCGCGAGATGAAAGCGCAGCGCATAAGGCACTGTGGCGGGTTTCTTGCGGCGCTCGGCAGGCAACAGCATGTCCTCGCCGCGAATATCCTTGCCGTCGCCGCTCATCATCAACAGGCGGCGGTGGACATAGCCGAGACGGCGCACATAGCCATCATGGCTGATCTCGATGCGGCTGCCGCTTTCCAGCTCCTGCCGGTGCAGCTCCACCTCGGTGACGCCGCGTCCCAATGTGCCGTCGGCCAATATGGCGGTGGAATTGCTGTCGTCGAGCACCAATGTGCTGTGGGCGGCGGTCGAGCGCAGCCCCTTGGCGAGATCCTGCGGCACCAGCGCGCCGGCCAGACTCGCGCCACCGCAATTGACGATCAACCGGCTGCCGCCGTCGCTGATCTCGATCGCAGCGGTGGAAGCGCACCCCGAGTCTGCCAGATGCGCGATCGGCGGGGGTGCCGCATCGACCTGCATGATCGTCGAACCCGCGGCAATGCGCTGATAGCCCCAGTCGCGGGCCTGTCGCAACGGGCGGGTGCGGACGCCGCTGGCGGCGATCACGGATTCGACCAGCGATGCGTTGATCGCGCCCGCGCCCTGCCAGCTTCCCAGGCCACCATCGCCATGGGCAAGGCCGAGCAGGGCGGACACCGTGCGGCCCAATGCTTCGGTCAGGAAAGGGGGTATGTCCTCGCGCATCACATCATAACAGGCGGCAACCATCGCCATCAGCTCAATGCCGCGCAATTGATCGAGCGGCGAACGGCTGATCGTGCCGCCGTCGCTGTAAAAGGCGCTTTCGATAGCGCGCTTGAGGCCCGCCTCGCCGAAAATGCGGCGCGGTTCGCCAGCGGGCAGCAGCAATCCTGCCGCGACGATGCCGCCCCACGCCACCAGCCGGGGAATGCCTACAGGCGCCTTGTCGGCGCCGCGATCAAGATGGCGCGCGGTGCGGGCGATGCAGTTGAGCACCAGCGAGCGATAGATGAGATCGCTGCAGGAAAGGATCAGCGGCGCATGCGCGGCCCAGAACAACAGACGCCAGCCCGCATTATCGGCACGCCATGCCGGTTCGCTGGGCTTTTCGACATGAGCCGCGAGCCAGCTTCGCATGATCTGTTCGGCGATGGGCGCCCCCTGTTCGCGGGTGCCTGCCTGTGCCAGATCGCGCAGCCAGCGAAAGCTGTGGAGATAATCGGCGAGAGCAGGGGAAGCGATCGGCGCGAAAAAATCCACCTCGGCGATCGGGTGCTTCTGCCCGCGCAGCAGGAAGAAGCCCGCGCGAATGGCTTTCCCGGCGCGGGTGTCTCCCTGAACCATGTCCTTGGGCACCGCCAGCAACTTGAGTGGATGCCGTCCCTTGAGCCGCATGCTGTGCAATGGGGTGCGCCATGTCAGGCGATAGAAATGATTGGCGACCCGCTCGGCGAGCGATGTCCCCTTGTCGGTCGAGAGGCGAATAAGGCGCTTGCCACTTTCGATGCCGTCTGCGGCGGCTTCCGTTTCCGGCGCATCGTCAGGGCGTGGTGCGCGGGACAGGTCGTTCATGCGCCGCGCAACCCTTTGATATTGGAGGCATAGGCCTGTGGCCCGCCCTTGAAGGTCGCGGTGCCTGCCACCAGAACATCGGCCCCGGCGGCAATTACGCGCGGCGCGGTGTTCGCGTCCACGCCGCCATCGACTTCGAGATGGATGGGCTTGCCCAGCTTGTCGATGCTTTTGCGGATCGCCTCGATTTTGCGCAACTGGCTCTCGATGAAGCTCTGTCCGCCGAAGCCCGGATTGACGCTCATCACCAGCACGAGGTCGATCTCTTCCAGCACATAATCGAGCATCTTGGCGGGCGTCGAAGGGTTGAGCGACACGCCTGCTTTCTTGCCCAGCGCCTTGATCCGCTGGATCGTGCGATGCAGATGCGGCCCGGCTTCCTGATGCACGGTGATGATGTCGCTGCCGGCTTCGGCAAAGGCATCGAGCATCGGGTCGACGGGTGTAATCATCAGGTGCACGTCCATCACCTTGGCCGTGTGCGGGCGGAGCGCCTTCACCACCATCGGACCGATCGTGATATTGGGCACGAAATGCCCGTCCATCACATCGACATGCACCCAATCCGCGCCGGCTTCGTCGATAGCGCGCACTTCTTCGCCCAGCCGCGCGAAGTCTGCGGACAATATGGATGGCGCTATGAGGATCGGTCGGTCCATGGACCCATCGCCTTAACCGTCACGACGCTGCGGCGCAACAGCAGAGCCAATCAGTCCACAGCTTTTTGCGATAATGGGAGAGGGGAAGCATCAGGGCTGCCCGGCGCAGTGGCGGGAAAGCAACAAAGCAGAAATTTTGCTTGCCGCGCTTGACAGCCGGTAAAGTTATGACTTTGTTTACCATCTTCGATCATCGTGCATTCTCAATAATAAATCGGGGATCGGGGAGAGGATTCATCAGGGGAAGATGGGTCCGACATGCAAGACGATATTCTTAAACTCGCTTTTGAGGTCTCGCGTATCACCGGGGAAAAAATTTCGGTCATTGACCGGATCATGGTGCGCACACAGATATTATCGATGAATGCCCGGCTGGAATCTTCGCGCGCCGGTGACGCTGGCCGTGGTTTCGGCGTGGTGGCGCGGGAAATGGGCGTCGTTGCCGAAGAGGTCAACGCGCTCTCGGCGCAGCTCCGCACCGAGATTGCCGCCAATACCTCGCGGATAGAAACGGCTGGACGACAGATGATGCTCGATTTCAAGGGGCAGCGTTATGCCGATCTCGCCCGCAACGTCGTGGAGATCATCGATCGCAATCTTTACGAACGATCCTGCGATGTGCGCTGGTGGGCGACGGACAGCGCGGTTGTCGCTGCGGCCCAATCGGCATCGGATGCGGCCTGCGGCTATGCAAGCGAGCGGCTGGCAACGATCCTGCGGTCCTACACCGTCTATCTCGATCTCTGGATCGCCGACAGCAAGGGCAGGGTGGTCGCTACCGGGCGGTCGGAGCGTTTTCCCGATGCGGTTGGCCAATATGTCGGGGACAGCGATTGGTTCAAAAAGGCCCTCAAAACCACCAATGGCGACGATTTCGCCGTGTGCGACATCAGCCGCAACCCCATTTTGGGTAATGCCCAGACGGCAACCTATTCGACCGCCATTCGCAAGGATGGCGCTGTCGATGGCGCAATAGTCGGCGTACTCGGCATATTTTTCGATTGGGAGCCGCAGGCGCGCGACATCGTTCAGGGCGTGGCATTGAGCGATGCGGAGCGGGCGGAAACCCGCGTGATGCTCGTCAATTCCCAGCATCAGGTGATTGCGGCGTCGGACAAGCCTTGCAGCCTGAGCGAAGCCTATGTCTTCAAGCCGGATCATGTGCAGGATTATTACATCGTGGGCAATCGCATGATCTGTTACGCGCTCACGCCGGGATATGAGACCTATCGCGGGCTGGGCTGGTATGGATGCATTGAAGCCCGATTGACCGATGATAGAGGAAGGTCCGTATAGGGACGCTCGGGCGAACGTTTTAGCGCCAAATGTTTCAGCGCCGACGGATCATCCGGGCGATGAAGAATCCATCGATCCCGCCTTTGTCTTCGAGCATGCCCGGCAGAGTGCGCATACAGCCCGTTTCATTGGCGGTTATGCCTGCGGGAAGCTCGTCGATACGCGGCGGCACGATCGCGAAATCGTCCTGCTTTTCAAGGAATGCCGCAATTTGCTCCTCGCCCTCGGCGCGTTCCAGCGAGCATGTCGCGTAGATCAGCATCCCGCCCGGCTTCACCCATGCCGCCGCCCGGTCGAGCAGGAGGCGCTGCTGCTCCGCCATTTCGCTGATTTGACGTGGCCCCGCACGATACAACACGTCGGGATGGCGGCGGAAAATGCCGGTCGCACTGCACGGTGCATCGAGCAATATGAGACCGGCGGGAGCCTCCGGTTCCCAATCGAACGCATCGCCCTGCGCTACTTGCGCTTCAAGGCCGCTACGCGCCAGATTTTCCGTCATGCGCTCCAGCCGCTTTGCACTTTTATCGAGCGCCGTGACGGCCCATCCCTGCGCGGCAAGCTGCATTGTCTTGCCGCCCGGCGCGGCGCACAGGTCGATGGCTGCGCGCCCTTCTCCGGCCCCGGCCAGCCGCGCGGGCAGGCTCGCGGCGATGTCCTGCACCCACCAGCGGCCTTCCGCAAATCCCGGCAATGTCGGCACCGAAACCGCATGGTCGATGCGCACATGGCCGGGCATCAGCGTTTCTCCGGCCAGCACATCGTCGAAATGCGCCGTTTCTCCTGCATCCGCGAGCGTGACGTCAATCGCCGCGCGGCGACCCAAAGCGCGCGTTGCCGCTTCGACCATCGCCGTGCCCCATTGTTCGCGCCAGCGGGCGGCCACCTCTTCGGGCAGGGTCGGCACATCGGGCAACGCCGCCCCGGCGCGGATCAATGTGCCCAATACGCCATGAACCAGCCGTCGCGGGCCGCCATCGACCAACGGCAAGGCAGTGGAAATCACTGCATGGGGCGGCGTTTCCAGCCGCAATAATTGTACGAGCGCGATGCGCAGCACCATGCGCGACTTCACATCTTCGGGCAGCGTTTCTTCCGTCACGCCGTCGATCAGCGCATCGAGATCGACCCGCCAGCGCAGCACATCGGCGGCGATGGCATGGGCCAGAGCCTTGTCTGCGCGGTCGGACAGGCCTTGCGTAGCCGCGTGCAACGCCGTTTCCAGCGGTTCGCCCCGCCGCATCACCGCATCGAGCAGCCGCAGCGCCGCGCGCCGCGCGCCAAGGCCCGGGGTTTGCGCATCGATGGCGTTGCGGCGGCGGCGTGTGCGCGCTTGCGGGGTGCGATAGGGATAACGGCTCATCGACACCCCCTACTCATTTCATCGGGCGGGGGAAACGGCTTTTCCCGTAAGTGGCAGCAAGTCGGCCTTCGCCATTGCCGTTTTCACGCACACGGCTTATGTGCAATGCACAAAATATGGCCAGTTACGGGAGCATTATTATGGGCAAACGCCCGCCTCATGTTAAACCGCCAGCCTATCTGAGCAAAAGCCCGCCCGTGCCCGCGCCCGACCCGCTTGGTGCTGAACCGCGCATCACCGAGGAGCTCAGCCCCACCCGCTATGGCGATTGGGAACGAAAAGGCGTCGCCGTCGATTTCTGATCGGCATGTGCCATGCGGCACAGCAAAACTTAACCTTGCAGCGCTAAGCGCACACAATTCATCCTGATTGAGAGTTTGAATGACGCAGAAAAAAATCCGCAAAGCCGTGTTCCCCGTCGCGGGCCTGGGCACCCGCTTCCTCCCCGCCACCAAGGCGGTTGCGAAAGAACTGCTGCCTGTCGTCGATCGTCCGCTGATCCAATATGCGGTGGACGAGGCGATCGAGGCCGGGATCGAGCAGATGATCTTCGTCACCGGGCGCGGCAAGGGCGCGATCGAGGATCATTTCGACATCGCGTTCGAACTGGAAGCGTTGCAGGCCAAGCGCGGCAAGGATCTTTCCGCACTGGAAGGCACGCGCCTCGCGCCGGGCAATGCCGTGTTTCTGCGCCAGCAGGAGCCGCTCGGCCTCGGCCACGCCATATGGTGCGCGCGCGATATCGTCGGCGACGAACCCTTTGCGATCCTGCTGCCCGATGAATTCATGCATGGCTCGCCCGGCTGTCTCAGGCAGATGGTCGATGCCTATGAGCAGACCGGCGGCAACCTCATATGCGCGCTCGAAGTGCCTGCGGAGGAAACCTCCAGCTATGGCGTGCTTGATCCGGGCACGCAGACAGGTGCGCTGACCGAAGTGAAGGGGCTGGTGGAAAAGCCTGCGCCGGGAACCGCGCCGTCCAACCTCATCATCGCCGGCCGTTATATCCTGCAACCCGAAGTGATGAAGATTCTGGAGACGCAGGAAACGGGGGCGGGCGGCGAGATTCAGCTTACCGACGCCATGGCGGCGATGATCGGCAACCAGCCCTTTCATGGCGTCACCTTCGATGGCCGCCGTTTCGATTGCGGATCGAAGGCGGGCTATATCGAGGCGAACTTCGCGCTCGCGCTCGAACGCGAGGACATCGGCCCCCACATCCGGCAATTTGCGAAGAAGCTGCTGGGGTAAACGTCTGCTCCGGTTTTGCTCTGCGCGGATATTTGCAGCCCGTGCAGGGCGAAACCTTCACCCCTTCTTCCACATCACCCGATAAAGGTCGAAGCGGCGGTCCTTCAGGTTCTGCACCGCGCCGTGCTGGCGGCTGGTGAGCAGGTCATCGAGCGACAGGTCGGCGATCGCAATCGTCTCGGTATTGGGCGCGGTGTCGGCCGCGACGCCATCGCGCGCGAATGGAAAATCGCTCGGCGTCAGGATCGCGCTTTCGGCATAATGGACGTCCATATTCTCGACATTGGGCAAATTGCCGACCACGCCCGACGTCACGACATAGCACTGATTCTCGACCGCGCGCGCCTGACAGCAATAGCGCACGCGCAGATAGCCGCGCCGTTCGTCCGTGCAGAACGGCACGAACAACATCATTGCACCCTGATTGACCAGATGCCGCGCGACCTCGGGAAATTCGCTGTCATAGCATATCATCACGCCGATCGGCCCGCAGTCGGTCGGGATCACGCTGGCGCCATAGCCACCCTTGATGTTCCACCACTGCCGTTCTGAAGGCGTCGGGTGCAGCTTTTCCTGGGTATAAACCCCGCCGTCGCGCAGGAACACATAGGCGACGTTGCGGATTTCGCCGCTCGGCACCTTGGTCGGATGCGATCCGCCGACAATATTGATGTTGTAGCTGACCGCGAGCTTTTCCATGAAGGCGCAAAAGCGTTTGGTATAGGTCGCCACCTTTTCGATCGCTTCGGCAGGCGCGAGTTTCCTGCTCTCGATCGACAGCAGCTCCAGCGTGAACAGCTCGGGGAATACGACGAAGTCGGAATGATAATCGGCGGCGACGTCCACCCAATATTCGACCTGCTCCTCAAATTCATCGATCTGCGAAATGCCGCGCATCTGCCATTGCACGGTCGTGACGCGCACCGAAGAAGGCAGTCGCTTTGAATCGCGCGTCTTGCGCGTGCGGGAACGCTCGGGCGCCAGCGGATTGGGCCAGAACATCAGCACGGCATTGCCGCCGCTGTCCCGGTCGGTCGTGTCATAGCCGGCGAGGATGCCGCGCGCCTGAAACCCCTGCATCAGTTGGAAGTTGACGACAGGATCGCGCACCTTCTTCTCAATCACCGCATCGAGATAATCCTGCGGCTCCGGGTAGGAGCGTTTGCGTCGCCCATAGCCGGGCATCCGTCCGCCGAACACGATGCCGTCCAGCTCGAAATATTGGCACAGTTCCTGACGGCGCCGATAGAAACGCTGGCCGATGCGCAGGCGGCGATACTGCGGATCGACGC
>TARA_R110000782_G_scaffold54656_2_pt1 | contig 19532 bp, 22 predicted proteins | sample TARA_R110000782 | Tara Oceans TARA_R110000782 (sample SAMEA4397859) | marine metagenome | biome: Polar Biome; feature: [SRF] surface water layer (ENVO:00010504); material: water (ENVO:00002006), including particulate matter (ENVO:01000060) such as... | depth 5 m | reverse complement strand
AAATTTTTGGGCCCGTTAGAACCCGGAGTCTTTAAGTTTGACGCAAAGGCCCGAACGGCGTTAAACTCTATCGCAGCGGTATTAGCTGTGGCATTAGATGACGAAGTTGCTATATTGCCAGAATACGGTGGTGATCCAACCGAGTATTCTAACACCGATATACAAACGTCTAGGAAAACGGCTAGGCACCTGAGACACTTACTTGCTGAGTATGTTGCCTTTGGTGATCAAATGGATTCATTTTTGAGCGGAGAATCAGGTGTGGGTGGTAGAGCAGGCAGTCCCCCCCGTAACACCGTGCAGAACATGCTTTACATCGAAGCGCAAAAAGAACAAAGAGAAAAAGAGTGGGGAGTAAATTAGATGGCATTTACCCAACAAAAAGTAGTCTGGCCCAACACGTCGCCTCAAGCAACGGCGGGCCCCAGTCCCGCAATGGCACCTGACCTTGCGGAAGAGGAAGTAGTATCGGCGCCCGTGGAAGAAGTAGTAGCCCCGTTGCCCGTGGAAGAAGTAGTAGCCCCGTTGCCCGTGGAAGAAGTAGCATCGGCGCCCGTGGAAGAGGTAGCATCGGCGCCCGTGGAAGAGGTGATATCGGAAACACTGCCGCCCTTGTTTTCTTTCGGGGACCGGGAGCTGTTTAAGCAGAAAATAGAAGAACTAGGTCTTGAAGGTGTGACCCGAGACGTTGTTGGTTTTGTAAAAGAACAACTGCCGAGCTACAAGTTTACCTACGAGCAGTTAAAAAATGGTTCCGCGGACATTTTAGACTTAATAAACCCCACGGAGTTGCCGACGTCCTCTAGGTCCATGTCGGATGAAGCCATTTTGGCAATGTTTACGGACGTAGAAGATTACGGTAAATATAGTCCCCCCGTCTATGTCGGCAAAGACCCCGACGGGAACCCAATTTATGAAGAAAAAAATTACAATCTTTCTGCCATCGCAGACGGCGCCCGAAAAACTGCAGTAGATGCAGGTTTTATGACTATTGGTGGGTGGCAAGGCGCCCGGCTTGGGGCCGCGGCATACGTGTCAAGGGTACCTCAAACGGGCATAAGGCCGTTAGACGTGGGCGGTAAAACGGCCGCGGCGGTGCTAGGCGCAGTAGTTGGCGCAGGTGTCTTGACGCCTGTCGCGACCGTCGTTAACGAGTGGTTATTTGACGAGCCTGACCCTCTCGTGGTGCCCAGCCTACAAGCCGCTTACAACTCAGGTGAAACCGCGGCCTACGGGATTTCTTTCTTAGCAACCCCATGGCTTGGTACTCGTCTGGCCGGAAAGCCGTTAGGTGAGCTGTTTAATGCCTCCAAGACGTTAGCGAATTTTAAAACTATTGCTTCCGGTAATTTTAATCCGAAGCCGATGCAAACGATGTTTTCCAAAGATTTAGTCGCCCGAGCTACTAACGCGGCGAAGATCCAAGCATCAAAAGGCCCGATTAGGGCCAAAATTACCCCTGATCTTACAAAAGGTCCAACGGCCGCTCGCATAACCAACACAATTTTTCGCGGAGGTCAAAAGGCGCTCGAGGAGGCAGCAAAAAACCCGAAAACTTTTCTAGGCGTCGAAGCGTTAGTGACGGCTGGAATGGGGATTGCGGCATATAACGCCGAAAAAATCGCTCCGGGAAATGAGGGGGTTCGTTTCGGAATGGAGCTGGCGTCCGCCCCCGTCGCATTACTAACGGTAAAACCAGTACTGGGCGCGACAAAAGCCCTAGTCAGTGTGGTAAAAAGCGCTATTGAAGGAAAAACGGCGGGTACCGCGAAAGGCTTGTTAACTGATTCTGTCAACACAGAGGCCGCGAAAAGACTTACGAAAGAATTAATGGAAAGTCCAGAAATTCTGGCTTCCGAAGACCCCTCCGCGGAGTTAAAGAAGTTTTTAAAGATTTTATTGGACGCGCCCGAAGAGGGCGGTCCGCAGATGCCCTCCTCGGTACTGTCCGCGGCAGGGTCACCTTTAGCCCCGGTCGTTGCGCGTACAGAATCTCAAGTGGCCTCGCGGGTAAGCGACTTATCGGTGGCAACTGAGAAAGGTCGAGAGCGGTTTGTTGCCGATGCTAAACAAGCAATACTGGCGCTTCGTCAGACAAAGACGCCCGAAGGAATGCAGTTGGCCGCGTACTTTGAACAGAGGCTAGTAGAGCAGGAATCAATTGACGTATTGGAGGCGGGAAACAACAAGCTGATTAACGCTACTGTAAGACTTTTTGGGAACGATGAAGTTCCCACCCAAGACGCGGAGCTAGGAAATAAATTCTACGACCTTCAATTGAAGCTTGTGGCGGCCCTGAAAAACCAAAGCGACAAATTCTACAGAGCTGTACCGGACTTCGAGGTAAGACAGTTTAGTACGGCAGACGGCACTGAAGTATTACAGCCTAACTCCCTTACTATTTTTGATGTCCCTGTTTCACAAGGTGGCTTAAAATTCAGTAGTAAAGGCTCAGAATCCGAATTTAATACCATATTGGGTGGCTATAAAGACGACTTTAAGGCCATGGATGCTTACTACAACCCTAAACTAGATGCCGACGGCAATGTGGTGGGGGGCGTTGCACCGTTTCCGGTTCAGTTCAGCAGGTTGCGGGAAATGCAGGCTCATTTTAAGTCCTTGAAGGCGGCTAGGCTGCGCGTTAATCCTATGGATAGCATGGCCACACATCTCGCAAGTCTCTCGAAGGCGTTAAATCAGGACATGACGGGGATGGATGCAGACGGGATCTTCTTAACTCCCGCGGGAGTACTGTTGGAAACCGATCAAGCTGCAATTGTAGCCGCTTACACCAAAGCCAAAGCTTATACTTACGGCATGCACAACGTGATTTCGAGAACTTTTGTCTCCGACGTCGCTAAGGTAAATGCCCAAAGAGGGATGGTTTTAGACCCCTTAGACGCCGTTAAAGCCGTCAAGAAAGGTGATGACATTCCACTAGCTCGCATAAACCAAATGCAGGCGGCCGTAAATTTCTTACGCAAAGAAGCCGGTGACGTGACGAAAATCTCATACACCAACAAGAGTACTGGACAAAGGTACAACGACGTTGATTTTGATGCGGAACAAACAGGTTCCGAGCTTAACGAAATATTTGAGTTGATTATCCGAGATGGCCGTAAAAACATCATGGACACCACTGTTGACAAAACAACCGGTGACATAATACGCACGGTCAACCCGAAAAAGTTAAACGAATATAAGAAGCGGCCCAATAGTAAGGCGCTTTTTGCTATTTTCCCGGTATTAGCTCGAGACTTAGACAGTGTTGAAAGTGCCCAAAAACTCATGTTAGAGGCTACGGCCCAAGCGGCGGCGTTAAAGAATACCCCCGAACAAAAAGCGTTTTCGTGGTTTTTACAGAGACCGGAAAGCGCCACGCATGTTATTGGTCAAATTGTTTCAGGTGAAGGTAAAATAGCGCCTCGAAAAGCTTTGCAAAACATGGTTGATAGAATCAAAAACAAGGGCAGCTACACGGACACCGAGACGGGTGCCGAATACACGTCTGAGCAAGTATTAGACGGTTTGCGAGCGGCCATATCAAACTACGGCGTCACAACGGCGGGTGGCCCGGGGAATCGTTTCAGCCCAACCATCTATTATGACACTTTGTTTACAGACATAAAAAGTGTTGACGCAACCTCCGCCGACGGTGGGTTAAGGTTAATAGATTTTATGAAGAACAACGGTATTGTGGATAAAGCTTATGTTACAAACCTGCAAAAAGCCATTAGCCAGATGCGGAATGTAGAAGAAGGTATCGCAAACAACGAGCTTTCCGGCAGCTTATTTAAACGTCCAACTCTTGCCTCCCTCGGAATGTTAAGAGTGGCGGGTTCGATGCTTGCGGGCGCGTCACTTAACCGATTCAAGTCCTTGTTGGGTTCTATTGGCTTAAAAAACTTTGGCGTAGGTGCGAGCATCACGGCGGGTGAAGAGGGTTCAAAAGCCGCAACACGGTTTGTGTTAGGCCCCGAAACATTGGTGGTAAACAACATGGCCCGGATATTAGCTGACCCCAAAATGTTAGAGGTCGCGATAAGAGAAACCCGCACGGCACAAGAACTGGACGACGCCGTTACCCTTTTACAGAAGTTTTTGGGTTCTCAAGCAAATAGAGTGTCGGTAAAAACCGAGCGTGATGTCTTCGCAGAAGAAAGTTTTGTTAGACCGGGAGAACTGGGAGACAGAGAAGCCGATTATAGTAAGCTGAAATTGGGCATTCCACCTGCCCCCGCGCCGGCCGCACCCGTACCACAACAAGTTACACCCCCTAGTAATACTCAGGGGGTAATGAACCCGCCCGACGTGGCTCCCACCAACGTTGGCGGTCCTGCGCCTAGCCCTGTTCCTCAGGTTCCTGCGGCCCCGCAAAGGCCACCTGTTACGCAGTCAGGGCCCGTTGACCGGGCTAGGTTTGCAGCTCTTTTCCCAGAAGACCGGGATTTACTAGGTATTGGAAGTTTGATGGGAGGTAACACATAATGCCAATTACTGATTCATATTCGGGGCGCTCCGAGCTACTTACAGCGGAAGAATCCGACCGGCTTAATAATCCCGGGAAGTACGATTATGACCAAGAAACATACGACCAACTTGTCGCGGTCCTCTTACCTAAAATCGCTTCTCGTCGAGCAGCGGACAGGGCGTCGCGTGAAATTATGGCCACTTCTTACGCGGCCTTTGGACCTACCGTTCCGGGAGGCGCAGGTATGAGCACAAAACCGCTCTTTAGCCTAGCGGGCCGATCAGGGCAGACTAGTGGTGGCTTTGGAGCCTCCTCCTCGTCCCTTGAATACGCAGAGGGAGGCGTTGTTGCGCCGCAAGGCATAGAGGCCTTGCCTGAAAGCAACGATATCCCTTCTGACGTGGACCCCATACTGGAACACTACAGCAACGACGAAGACGGGACGGTTCCCACTGTTTCTACAACACAAGTTGAGCTGAACGGCGTACCCACGCTCATTCCAACCGTTTGGGACGGAGAGACCCTTTCCGAGGGCGACGCCGTACTCCGCGCTATAGAGTCGGGCAAAAAGTGGCCGACGGCGGAAACGCACGAAGACTTGCGTCAGATAGGCAATGCACTGGCCTCCGATTTCAGGCAATCCCGTGCCCCTCGGGGGAATTTTGGAAACATGGGCTTTGATGGAAGAAACGTCACAGGCAGCGGTAGTGTTAGCTTCCCGGTGAAAGGCAATCCCTTGACACTGGGCGCAAGCGGCTACGCTGGTGCTGACGGGGCCGGGATTACGGAGCTTGGTGCTTCTTATCAGATCCCTGACAAAAACATTGGTATGCACGGCAGCTATCGCCCGGAAAACAAGTCATGGCAAGCTAATTTTGTGAAACGATTTGAAGGGGGTGGCATGGTGGAACCCGTTCAATATATGAAACAAGGTGGAATAGCGTCGTCACCCTATGGCACGTCCCTCACAGGGGTAAAAGTAGGCAGAGAATTTGATAGCTACAACAGGGTGTCCGCTCAACCCGCTAGGTCCATTCAGGCACCAACAACGGTATCGGCGCACTCTACTACCTCCCTTCTTGCCCCCAGCGGACAGAGGGGCGGAGACCAAAAAGGTGTAGGCGGCTTATTCCAGCGCCTACCCCAGATGGGCATGTTACAGGCCCAAATGGGTGGCGCACCTCTCGAAGTCTACGGTACCTACCTAAACAGCACGTACACGGAGCCCGCCCAAGAAGCTTCTCAAGAAAAGGTTACTGAGTTTATCGACCTAGTAGACCAAGCCGAACGAGCACATTTTGGCGCGGAAGAAAGCTTCGGATACGGCGGCGGCGCGTACCAGCAGGGTCTTTTTGACCAGTACCAACAAGATATGCCGCCACCTATTAGCAACGGGACTCAAGGCTTTGCACCGCAAGGCGCGGTACCTCCTGCACCGTTCGATAAACGTTTTCGGGTTTACTAAGACGTTACCGAAGCCACCCCTTAGTGTCTTCACCCAGAACTTGCCCCGCAATATCAATCTTATTGCGTAGGGCTTGCAGTATCTTCTCGTCAATTGTTCCCGGCGAAACTAAATCAATGTAAGTCACCTTGTTAGTCTGACCAATCCGGTGTGCCCTGTCTTCGGACTGCAGCCTTATCTCCAAGTCATAACTGTTACTGTAGTAGATGACCGTAGTCGCGGCCGTCAAAGTAATGCCATACCCCCCTGTTCGAGGCTGCCCAACAAAAAACCTTAAAGGGTTTTCAGGGTCTTGGAAGTCATTAACAATCTCTTGCCTTTCATCTTGTGGTGTCGCCCCATAATAGGTTGCGACCGAATCGGGACCAAACCGCTCGCGCAGGGTCTCGGCTATCTGTTGGATGTCGTGTGTGTATGTAGCCCAAATAATGGCTTTCCCCTGTAACTCTTCTGCCACGTCCAAAAGCTCTTTTAACCGGTTGTTCTTTATTAGCTGTATCTCCCCGTCATCCGGCATTAAGTGCCCGCAGCAGATTTGTTGAAGCCTCATAATCTGCGTCAACACGCTGGCAGTGGTCGCCAATTCGCCACTCTCAAGCTGTGCCAAGGCCAGCTTGCTCATCTGGCCGTAAAGCTTTTCCTGCTCGGGGGTCAGTGCCACATCTCGCTGAATGTAAACCTTCGGGGGTAGGTCCAAGCAGTCTACTTTTAGTACCCGGTTACTGAAACTGTCTAACTTTTCAGAAAGCTCGTCCAAACGACGGTATCCCGTGATTTGCTGAAAGCTGCGATGACCCATGGTCCGTTGTTGGATATTCGCGTACCGTGCTTGAAAGGCATAGTAGGAATTAAACCCGAGCGACTTCTCGGCGAGAAAGCCGCATTGGCTGAACAAGTCCATGGGGCTCTTGGTGATGGGGGAGCCCGTTAATATTCGGCGATATTTTGACCGTTTCTGTAAAGACATTATGTTCTTGGTTCTTGCGGCCTTACGGTTCTTTATCGTCGTAGACTCGTCCACTATCACCATGTTGTCGGGGTTTTGGTAAAGGAACGCAGTTGCCGCATTAGATCCCCTAGTACTGGAAAACGCTTCAACATTCATGACAAATATCTTTAGGGAAGGCTCCCTATCAACAATGAAACCCGTAAGTTCTTCCTCAAAACGCTTCGTCTTAGCGGGTATCCACCGACATATTTTACGCGGGATGCGCTGGGGCAAATGGATAGGTATCTCACCCCGCACCCAGTTGTCGTAAACACCTTTCGGCGCTATAATCAGGGCCGCTTTTAGCTTTCCGGCTTCATACAGCATGGCCATCGTATCAATGGCCACCTTTGTTTTACCTGTGCCCATTTCCATAAATAGCGCGTAGTATTCCGCGGACCACGAGTCTTCTAGCGCCACGCGTTGGTGGTCATAAGGTGTGGTCTCGTATTGGTAGTTCAGCATATTTTTCCTCTTTTTTTCAAAAACGCTTGACATGCGTAGGATATAAGATAATATCTGTATTTGTCAAGGCCTAAAACGGGCGTTGAATTCCAAGGCCCGAAAGGCGCCTTTAACCACGATGGAGAAGTAGTATGAGTAACGAACTAGCAGCATTAATGGAAGCCGACTTTGAAGAGAAGAAGGCCACCTCCGTTGAAACGATAGACCAACAAGGGCTTACTTCGGTAGCCGGGTTGGCCCGCCTAATACGGGAAAAAACAGTGGAGATAGAAACACTTGAAGCAGGTCTCAAGGACTCTAAGAAAACACTGCAGAAGCTCACGGACGAAGAAATGCCAGCAATGCTGGCTGAAATGGGTATATCTTCTTTTGCCCTAGACGATGGTTCTACCATTGAGGTCAAACAAACGTATGGCGCCTCCATACTCGTTCAAAACCGTCCAACCGCTTTCGAGTGGCTACGTGACCATCAGTACGATGACATTATTAAAAACACTGTCTTGTGCCAATTTGGGCGTGGTGAGGACGATCAAGCAGGAGCCTTTTCTACGTTCGCGCAGGAGCAAGGTTTTATACCACAGCAGAAAACCGAAATACACCCACAAACGCTACGTGCCTTTGTGAAAGAACGGTGTGAGGCAGGTGAGGAATTCCCCATGGAGTTATTTGGGGCTTGGGTAGGTCAACGTGCAGTTATTAAGAGAGGAAAATAAGATGACAACATCAAAAGCAGTAGCAGAAAAGAACAACAGTGCAGTGGCGATTTTTGACCCCGCTATGTTTGAGGCTGACGCAGGCCAAGGCATGGAGAACATGGGACAAGAAGACCTAGCACTTCCTTTTCTTAAAGTTCTTTCGGGTAATGACCCTATATTGGACGAAAACGAGGTGGCACGAAAAGGTGACATCTACAATACCGTAACAGGTATTGCCTACAAGGGTAAAGAAGGCCTCCGAGTGGTTCCTTGCGCATACCAGCGTCGCTTTATTCAGTGGGCTCCCCGTGGCGTAGGCAGCGGTGCTCCCACGGCAATTTATGAGCCGGGTGACGTGCGCCCCGAAACACAACGCTCTGCCGATGACAACAAAGACTATGTTGCGGACGGTAGTGGGGAGTATATCGAGGAAACACACCAACATTTCGTGCTTATAATTGGCGAAGACGGTGGCGTCGAGACGGCTTTGATTGCAATGAAGTCTACGCAGCTAAAGAAGTCGCGTAAGTGGAACAGTATGATGGCGTCACGATCAATGCAAGGCGCTAACGGACCATTTACACCCCCTCGCTTCTCGCATATTTACCACCTGAGAACGGTCTCTGAGGAAAACTCTAAGGGCTCGTGGCACGGTTGGGAAATGTCGTGTGAAGGCGCTATCGCGGAGGCTAGTCTATACGGCCGTGCTAAGGCGTTTGCCGAGAGTATTACCGTCGGTGACGTTGTTGTTAAACATACGGATAACGAAGACACAACCGGTACTAAAGCCGCTTTTTAGTACTTTTTTAAGTTATCGTTTAGGCGGGGCACGGTGCCCCGCCCTTTTTTTCCGCATGGGGGCAGTCAATGTCAGTAGACAAGTTCATGGGCATCTTTGAAGGCCTAAAAGTAGCACACGGCTACTTCAAAATAGAAAAGACGGGGGCTAACGGTAAGGCCCAAGGCAAAGCAGGCGTTCTTCGCGAACCACAGACCACACAGCTCTGGCAAGAACACTTAACCGGTACAGGCAACGGCCTCGGTATCGTACCTATCAACGAAGAAAACAGTTGTAAATGGGGCTGTATTGACATAGACCAGTACCCCCTCGATCACAAGCTATTGGTGGATAAGATCCGCCGTATGAAATTACCCCTTGTTGTGTGCCGGTCTAAGTCGGGTGGCGCCCACTGCTTCCTCTTCACCACCGCGTGGACCGAAGCCCGGGACATGCAGAAAGCCCTCCAATCCATGGCAGCCGCCTTAGGCTACGGCGAGAGCGAGATATTCCCGAAACAAATAAAGCTTAATTTAGACAGGGGCGACGTAGGTAACTTTCTTAACCTACCTTACTACAACCACGAAGAAGGGCTACGTTACGCCTTCTTGGATGATGGCACCTCTGCCACGCTAGACGAGTTCTATGCACTTCATAAGCAGTACGCCCAAACCCCCGAAGAAGTTGTCAAAATAAAAGTCGTTGGAGTGGGTGAAACCAAACTGCTTCAAGACGGTCCCCCTTGTCTACAAATACTCTGCAAGCAGGGCATTAGCGAAGGGGGCCGGAATAATGGTTTATTCAACATTGGTGTTTACCTACGCAAAGCCTTCCCAGATAGTTGGGAATCCGAAATACTTCGGTACAACATGGATTACATATCACCTCCCCTTCCACTGGGGGAGGTCAACGTTGTTGCCAAGCAGGTAGAGCGCAAAGAGTACGCCTACAAATGCTCAGACGCCCCCATCAACTCCCACTGCAACAAAGACCTTTGCCGTACCCGTAAGTTCGGGATTGGCGCTGCGATTGCCGGAGCAACGATTGCTAACCTTCGTAAGTATAACTCCACCCCACCGGTGTGGTTCATGGACGTGAACGGCGAACCTTTGGAGATGGACACGGATGCTCTAATGAACCAGATGACCTTCCAGAAGGCCTGTATGGAGCAACTTAACTTCATGCCAAGGTCTGTCGCTAAACAACAGTGGGAGAGCCGTATAAGCACCCTTCTGAGTGAGATGAAGGAGAACGAAAGCGCCATTATAGAGGTGGCTGTGGACGCCAGCATAAGCGGACAGTTCTATGACTACCTTGAAGAGTTTTGTAGGCACATACAGGTTGCGCAGGACAAAGAAGAAATACTACTACGTCGTCCTTGGACCGACGAAGAGCAGGGTCTTACCTACTTCCGTTTGAAAGACTTCGAGAACTTCCTGAAAAAGAACAAATTCTTTGAATACAAGTCTCACCGAATTGCTCAGCGCCTACGTGACATCAACGGCGTAAGTGTTGTTCTAAAGATTAAAGGACGGGCTGTTCGGGTTTGGAAAATACCGGCCTTCAACACGGCGGACATTGATATTGATACACCTAAGTTTGGTGACCCCCATGGAGCTTCTTTCTAATGACCGCCGAGAAAACGTTGGAGGAGTGGATTAAAAACCGCAATGCCGCGATCCTTAAAATGATTGACGACGAGCGTATGACCATGACCGCCGTAGCAAAGCGGTTTCATATAACCAAGCAGCGCGTTAAACAGATTTACGATAGGGAGAAGGAGAAAAATGTTTAGAATATTTGGACCCCCGGGAACAGGCAAAACCACCACGTTGTTAAACATGGTGGATGACGCCTTAGAAGCGGGAACACACCCGCACCGCATAGCCTTCCTAGCCTTTACCCGTAAGGCGGCAAACGAAGCCAAAGAACGGGCGGCTCAGCGCTTTAATCTCAACCCAAAAACAGACTTAATCTACTTCCGTACACTTCATTCTCTCGCCCTAACGATGACGGACATTAGGCCCGAACAAGTGATGCAAGAGTCCCACTTCCGAGAGTTGAGTCGGGTAACAGGTGTCGCGCTCGGCGGATCAAAAGGCGGCAGCTTCGACGACGACATACCCTCCATGGTTGCCAGTAATGACCCCGTTCTTGGACTGATCAGCCTAGCTCGCTTGAGACAGGTGCCGCTGCGAGACCAGTACAACCACAGTAATATTGACAGCGACTGGAACACCGTCAATTACGTTGATAAATGTCTCCGTGAGTTCAAAGACAGGATGGGCCTATACGACTTCACCGATATGTTGACGGAATTCGTTAAAGGCTCCGACCGGTTCTGCCCCGAGTTCGACCTGTGCTTCCTCGACGAGGCGCAAGACCTAAGTCCACTACAATGGGAACTGGCCCACGCTATTGATGGTCACTCCAAGCGTATGTACTGTGCCGGAGACGACGATCAAGCTATCTATCGCTGGGCGGGCGCGGATGTGGACCACTTCATTAACTTGCCGGGCGGCTCTGAAACCTTGTCTCAGTCCTACCGTATACCTAAACTGGTTCACAGCCTCGCCGAGAATGTCGTGCGCCGTATTACACGTCGTTTCCCAAAGAGTTACGAGCCAAAAAAAGAATTAGGTAACGTGACGCGTATTAATAGTGTCAGTGCACTAGACATGTCCGAAGGGTCTTGGCTAATCTTAGCGCAAGCGGGTTACCACCTGCAGCCCGTGGCGAGTGAGCTCAAGTCAAGCGGCTACCTGTTCAACTATCGCGGCCATCGGAGCATTAGCGAGAAGCTGTCCGACGCGGTGAATGGTTGGGAGCAGTTGCGCAAAGGAAAAGAAGTTACCGGGGAGGTTGCTCGGAAGATTTACAGTTTGATGTCGACAGGGACACGTGTCTTGCGCGGCTATAAAAAGCTGACAGGCGCCGCGGACCACGACCTACTCACCATGGGCACCTTAGTTGAAAGCTACGGCTTGAAGGCGGACAAGACGATGATCTGGTCCGAAGCCATGGACAAACTACCGGATACCGACCGAGCCTATATCACGGCACTCTTACGACGGGGCGAAAAGTTTAATGGCATACCCCGTATTACAGTGTCCACGATCCACGGCTCAAAAGGGGGAGAGGCGGACAACGTTGTGTTGTTCACGGACCTGAGCCCTGCCGCCGATAACGAAATGAGAATTAATCCGGATGATATGCACCGTGTGTTTTACGTTGGTTTAACGCGCACGAAACAAAACCTCTTTATTGTGGATGCGGAAGACGCCACGAGGTCTTACGAATTATGAAAGAGTTTACGACAACAAAACAATTAACTAAAAGGAGCACACTATGCTAAAAGCAGACGGGTTTGACGAGGCAATCATGGGCGTTGTCCAAAGGTTCGGCCAAGAGACGGTTATTCTATACGACACCGATAAGCTGATTGATATCTTAGTCCAACGTGACGAGATGCCCTATGACGATGCCGTGGAGTTTTTTGAGTACAACATTCTCGGGTCGTGGGTAGGGGAAGAAACGCCTGCGTTTTTCTCAGGGACCACCTTAGAACAATTAGAAGAAGAGGACTTGCTATGAAGAAGAAGGACAACGGCTTCAAGGGCGTTAAATACCCTGTGATCACGGGTGTCGACGACCCCATGGTTAATCAGCCACACCACTATGCCGACAGCGAGATCGAATGCATTGACGCCATGGTGGCGGCCTTCGGCCAAGATAAGGTTAACACATATACCGAGATAGCAGCGTTTAAATATATCTGGCGTATGAACAAAAAAAGAACCAGCTCCACGCAAGATAAACAAAAAGCCGTATGGTATTTGCGGTACTCAATGAACGACGACCCGAGGATTAAAAAATGAGTTTACAAATGGCCATGTTCGCTAGAAAGAACGAGTGGGTACCACCTTTAGAACTGCCGGACATTACAGGGGCGTCTAAGATTGCCATTGACGTGGAAACACGCGACCCTAATCTGAAGAACAGTGGTCCCGGGTGGCCCACAGGGGACGGGGAAGTGGTTGGTTACGCCGTTGCAATAGACGGCTGGTCTTGCTATATCCCTATCCGTCACTTCGGGGGCGGTAATCTTGACGAGAAGATTGTCAACCGCTGGCTTAAGAAAGTATTCGAGTGCCCTGCCGATAAGATCATGCACAACGCACAATATGACTTGGGTTGGATTAAACAGATGGGGTTCACGGTCAACGGACGTATTATCGACACCATGATCGTCGCCTCACTGCTCGATGAAAACCGTTTCAGTTACAGTTTGAATGCGCTTTGTTACGATGTGCTGAACAAAACTAAATCGGAAAAGGCGTTAGTCGAGGCTGCCCGGGAGTTCGGAGTCGACCCCAAAGCAGAGATGTGGAAGATGCCGGCTATGTACGTCGGACCATATGCCGAAGCTGACGCTGAGCTCACCCTTGAACTGTGGAATTTCTTTTCCGTTAAGATAGGCCAAGAGGACTTGTGGAACGTCGTTAATCTCGAGCTTGATTTGCTCCCATGTCTCGTCGACATGACTATGCGAGGCGTCCGAGTCGACGTCAACAGGGTAGAGCGTACTAGGGATAGCCTCCTTAAACGGGAGCGAGACGTCCTGAAGGAGTTGAAGCGCGTCGCTGGCTCGGGCGTTGAAATCTGGGCGGCTCAATCTCTCGCAAAGTCCTTCGACAATCTTGGAATCCAATACCCAAAGACCGAGAAAGGCGCACCGTCCTTCACTAAACTCTTCCTGCAAGAGCATGATCACCCCGTCGCGAAGCTCATCGTCGAGGCGCGGAATCTGAACAAGACATCCGGGACCTTCATCAACTCCATCATGAAACACTGCCACGCTGATGGCCGAATACATAGTCATGTTAATCAACTCCGGTCGGATGATGGGGGAACTGTGTCAGGACGCATTTCGATGCGCAACCCTAACTTACAGCAAATTCCGGCGCGAGACCCTATTTATGGACCTATGATTCGTTCACTATTCCTGCCAGAAGAAGGAGACCAGTGGGCGGCGATTGACTTCTCGCAACAAGAACCACGGATCTTGGTCCATTATGCACATGTCTATGGCAAAACGCGAGGAATACCACTAGAGGGTGCCGCGGACTTTGTTACCGCCTATAACGAGAAACCTGAAACAGACTTCCACAGCCTAGTAGCAGAGATGGCTAACATTCCCCGAAAGCAGGCTAAGACAATAAACTTAGGTTTGATCTATGGCATGGGTGTTAATAAGTTGGCCGACCAGCTCGATACCTCTGTCGAGGACGCCAAGAGTTTGGTGAAGCAATACCACGCTCGGGTACCTTTTGTTAAGGGGCTTATGACGGGCGTCATGAACCGCCTCAATGATAAGACTTCGGGTGGTGCGTTACGCTCACTAGAGGGCAGGAAGTGTCGTTTTGATATGTGGGAGCCCGACACGTTTGCCATGAACAAAGCCCTTCCGTACAAAGAAGCGGTTTCTGCCTACGGCCCAACGACCCGACTTAAGCGAGCGTTTACCTATAAAGCCCTCAACAGGCTAATCCAAGCATCGGCCGCGGACATGACTAAGAAAGCAATGGTAGCTCTTTATAAGGCGGGCCAACTTCCCATGCTGCAGATCCATGACGAGCTGGCCATGTCGGTAAAGAACATTGAGGAAGCCCAAGAGATTGCCCGGGTAATGGAGAACGCCATACCTTTAGAAGTACCTAACGTCTGCGACGTGGAAATAGGACCTTCGTGGGGTGAGGCTAAATAACTTTCTAAAAAATTAGCTTGACAAGTATGCGATAGTATGCGATAATGTCTTATCAGCTGGAATACTCCGGTTGAGGGGGAGGACAATTCCCCACGTTCTTTTACAATTCAATTAACTACCACACAAAGAGGCAAAATAATGTCAAAACTAGAATGGATGGATTACCCTAAAGAAGTTCACGCCGAATGCGGCAATAAAGTAGCTTGGAACTATTACGACAACGAGGCTGACGCTAAAAAGTGCTCTATCGCCGCCGCGAACAACGCCCTTATTCAATCAAGGGCGGGGTACGACTTCGGTTACTGCAGCCCCTCTTCAATCGAATTACTGAAGAAAGGGGATAATGCCGGGCTTTACATAGTCTGTCTACCTTAACAAAAAACCCACGATCCGAGGACCGTGGGTTTTTTTTGTCTGAAATAACGTTAGCGGGTGGAGATCAAAACGGCATCAATGCTCGGTGGAATCCCTTGTCAATCAACCAAGCTCTAACCGCGTTCATGCGGTAGCCGTTTTTATACTTGCCCGCTATTTTAGCGTCGGCAAAGTCTAGCGCCCAGCGCTGGCTTTTGCTCATCTTCAAACCATAGGCAACAAACAATTCACGAACGATGGCGTTTCGAGTCGGGATGTAGGCGGTATTCAAAGGCAACCATTGCCAGAGCGAACGAGCGCCCCGGCTACGATTACTCCCGGCAGCAACAGGTATCAGGTTGCGAGCGTCGTTGGAAAAGAGCCGCATGTTTGTAAGAGCGATACGTGTATCAGTACGGTACTGGTGTTCAAAACCCGCCTTCCAAGCCAAGGAAAGCGGAATAATGTGCTCTACATCCCATTTCTCTTTTGTCATGTTCAGTAGCCGACCGTTATAGTTGTCCAACAAGAAAAGCTCACCTTGGCTTTCTATGCGGTTTGCAGAAACCATTAAGCGCCTAGCGGAAGACGAGCTAAAACAAAAGAGTCTCCGTTGGTACTTCATCTAGTCTTATCAATGATCTTTAGCATCTGGTTGGCCATCTCGACAAACCAGAAGGAGTGATCGTTGTTGAACCACTTAGACCAAACATATTTGTGGTTCTTGTGTCGAGGATCTTGCACACCGGCATAGCCAACCCGGGCGGCTTTACCGAAGGGGTGCTTGGGTATTAACGCGCCCCACAAGACGGCCTTATCCTTCGTATTGACAAACCAGTGACACTCCTGCATTGAATAGCTGGGCCAAACAAAATTGTCCGAAGTTCCCGCACCACTAAAGATAAACACCTTGCCAAATCGTGCGCCTTCTTGGATGGCTAACTGTACGACAAGCTGACCGTTGGAGTGCGCGATAACGTCCATGCCGCTCTCGTAGCCAGCGTCGTGTAATAGACTGCGACCATCATCACGCATGTTCTTCGTAAACCAGTAGGACCAGAAACTGCGCTTCTCGTACTCATAATATTTAACGTCATGCCCGATTGCTTCTAAGCGCTTCCCGAATGTCTTCAGCAAGCGTCCATCACCCAGACCATGTACTACCATTAGTGGTTTCATCAGAAGTCCAATATCCCATTTCCACCATCGTCGTCGGAGAACGTGCTCTGGTCGTCATTCTTAATAATATCTTCCGCGATGTATGCGCCTTTAAGCTCGGAGTCTTCTACAGCAGAGATAACACTAGAGTCGCCGTTTACGAGCGCAGTATCACCGGCCGCGGCCCTTTCACCAGCCATCGACACGTTGCCACCAATGTTGATAATATTGGACGACACGCCATCACTTGCTTGGGTGGTATCGCCGGCAACCGCAACACCAAACTCGTCGAGCGGCCCACTTGTCGCGCCGCCCTCACTGGACGACCCGGTTGTTTGATTAACGCTAGATAGATCAGTGTTGTATGTATTGCTTTTAGCCCTTGCCAGTGAAATGCCGAAGTCGGCCGCTTGCCCGAAACCGTAGCCAGTAACAACGCCGCGAACGACCGAACTGCCAAAGCCCCACCGGGCTGCTGACGTTGCAATCTTAACGTCATTGATGTTCGTGCCGCCGCAAGGGTTTTTTGATGCAACTAGCATCGACATCACATTGCCCAGTGCGATAGACACGGCTTGTGCTGCACTCGCGTCTTTCGCTATCGCCACGCTTGAACCGGACTTGCTTTTATAGCATTCCGATTCCGACAAAAACTGTTGCTCTGCGATGAAGGCGTTTTCTGTAAGAATGCGCCCATCGGCCATTTCGACTTTCGCACCGAGTTGAGCACAACCCACCATGGTGGTTAGTACTAAAGATGCGGATAATAATTTCAAAGATTTCATGCTAATACCTCGTATTGTGTTTTACCGTTTACCTTGCTTGCCACCAGAACGCGGTGCCTTAAATTACTCGACAGATCCAGATGGACCCACCGGTCATATTCTAAAATTAGTGTGTCGTAACCGACCATGTCGCGGATTAGTTCAACCGTCTTTGCAGGGGTATACCCAACTACGGTAAAATCCGCCGCCAAGCCCTGCATGTGTTTTGATTTTTTAGATCCACCGACACCGGCGTTTAGTTCCGGACACCGGTACCCGCTTGAAATAAGAATAGCGGCGTCCAGTTCGCTTCGGATAATCTCCAGCGTGTATGCCACCCGGACAAGGTTCTTGCAAACCTCTGCATTGGGGGAGTTGTCGATGCCGTGGCTTTCTGCGTACCGGCTGACCGTGAACTCATTAAGTGTGAAGTGCGGCGTCATTTATTTCAGTCCTAGTTTTACAAGCGCATACCAGTATACATGGTTTTTAGCGTCTGTCTCTCACGGCTTATCTAAAATAAGTTTGACAGGTATGCAATATTATGCGATAAAGTGCTTTCAACTAACACGGAGAACCGTATGCGAATTAAAATTGACCAGTGGGAAGTACTACGAGCTATCGAGCTGTACTTCAAAAGCGAATATGATGTGGACTATGATTTAGTCGAAGGCCTTCACGAATGGCCTATCATTGATTACCAAAAGACGACCCTATTTCCGAAGAAGCATAAGAACGGCAAGGTGGTGCTGAACAAAAAAGGCTATGCCGAAATGGATCACACTAAAACCACCCACCAGAAAACGTCGGTCAAGTGGACCGAGTTTGACTCGATCACCTTCTACTTGCCTTCAAAGAGTTAAAGGCCCGGGAGAATTAAGATGTCTAAATTAACAGACATGCACGGCTACTGTACTGAGTTTGTGGTTATTAGCGAAGAGGGGCGTTTCGGCAATAGAATAGGCGATAGATTAACGCTAGAAAATGATGACGGTGGCACATCACCCTACTTTATAAATAATAATGATAACGACGAAGAAACATGCGTATACATCTATAACATCAAGCCCTACGTTGCTGAGATTAAGCAATTCGATCTAGTCGATGTGCGAAGTGGTGTCGTATGGCTTAGTAAGCCGCTCCCATTTCTTGCAGACATATCGGAAAGATACCCTCAAGCTATACGCCCAATTTGTGTGCTTATGGAGAATGGCTCTGTAGACACATTCAATGAGATGCGAAAGCACGAACCAAAGACAGAAGTTAAGGCAACAGTTAACGGTGTAGAAGTCGAATTAAGCGAAGAAGTGATTAAACTAATTACGGAGCAACAATGATTGACTTAGACGATTGCAATAACGGGAAGTCAGGCATACATTGCACCGGGGCTTACGTTTCGGATTGCTGCGGTGCTGATATGGAGCGTCAAGCCTAGCAACCACCCCATTCGGCGGTTTAGCCTTGCGTTCTTATATATCTTCCTATATTATTCTAGATAATTGGAGAGAAAAAATGGATACAACACGTTGGAAAAGCATCCTCGTACCGCGAACCGTGTACGAAGAGATAAAAGAATTGTCAAAAGCAGAAGGCCGTACAATCGGTGGGCAATTACGCCTTGTTTTTGACTGGTATAAAGAAGAGGAGGGCCGTAATGGCGCTAGAAAAAAAAGATCCGGGGGAAATACACAAAAGGTTAGTTCTAAATCAGTGCCCGAAGTGTCGTAATAACCTCAGCATCCTCGAGAAAACAGTCGAAAAAATAGTGAGAAGGTGCGGGCGATGCCTCCTCACTATCTCAGATAAAGTGGAAGCGGGCGAGTTTCCAAAGAGTGTATGCGATTAAGTATTGCTTATCCCATATCCTCGTGTATAATGTCCCTGAGCATGGCAACATGTTCTCCGTAGTAGTTAAGTACCGCCCCGAACTCGGTTGCCCCCGAGCCGGGGCATTTTTTTCACAGGAGAGTAATGATGGATAAGATTTTCGTAGATGGCCTCATGGCCAAAAAACCAAAAGACACCGCCCCTGAATGGGTTAAGTGCAACATTAGCATAAAGCGCGAAGAACTTGCCGCTTGGCTAGAAACTCAATCCGGTGACTGGATCAACGTCCAAGTTTGTGAAAGCAAAGGGGGCAAATGGTATGCGGAGGTCGACACGTGGAAGCCAACAAACGCGTAGAAGATGTCGATTGGGGCTGGTCCATACAACATATCAACAGCCTTGTCAATCAAAAACTTAACCAGATCGAAGCCGATCCGGCGCTCAAACCCGCCGAAAAACGAAAACGGGTAAGTAACGTTGAAAAAGCATGGCAACGAATCCTCCGGGGATGAACAGCAAGCGCTTGAAGACTTCTTCACCGCCGCAAAAATGATGGCCGTCATCATAGAAGAGTTTGAATCGCAAGAAATGCAGGCCGGCGCCGCTATCAGTGGCGCCCTTACCCAACTTCTTAGCCACCTCATCTCAGTGTCCCCAGACGTACCCGCAGCAATGGGACTGCTTTCCTCTTGTATGACAAAAGCCGCACTACAATTCCGTAACCCAACCGACGACATCGTACATTAATTGATATACCCGGAGAATAAAATGAAAAACCTTATTAACCTCAACGAAGTCTG
>TARA_R110000782_G_scaffold135661_1_pt1 | contig 19575 bp, 24 predicted proteins | sample TARA_R110000782 | Tara Oceans TARA_R110000782 (sample SAMEA4397859) | marine metagenome | biome: Polar Biome; feature: [SRF] surface water layer (ENVO:00010504); material: water (ENVO:00002006), including particulate matter (ENVO:01000060) such as... | depth 5 m | reverse complement strand
GTAAACACTATCAATCATCTTTAAGGTTTCAACTTCTCTTGGGCTAAGTGTGTTGCCAGTTAGCTCTAACCAAGCAAGTATGTCTGGGTAGGAAATTGGATTAGGCCCGTTAAAACCAGATGTTCTGCCAAAACTAATAGAGAGGAAAGAAAGCCACAACTCAACCATCCCTGATGGAAAAGGAGGACCGTCTAAGTCCTCCAGAGATTTACCTGTTTGTTTCTCTACTTGCTCTAAGTGTTCTCTTACTGATTTACCGTCCTCACTAGGTTTCGCTAACTTAAACTGATGCTCAGAGTAAGAGAGCAACTCCTGTCTTAGACGTTCGTAAAATCCACACTGTTACTCAGAGCCTCTTCTATTTGGTCTTTGATCCAAGATATATCTGCATATACCTCTTTGGCTTTCTCCACGGAGAAATCCGGTTGTTCTTTATCATAAGTTATGTTCCAAGCCTTAGTAGACCTAGCCATGTGTATGAGTGTGCTTTCCTCTAAGTCTTCAGCTGTTAGGCTTATCTTAGCTCCCTTTTCCATCCTCTTTAATCTCATGTTAGTCTGTCTGTGTACCTCTGACTTATACTCTTTGGTATGAGGAGCGTACATTGTGATAGTCATCTCTGAGTTATCTTTATTGGTTAGGGGAACTTCTGTAGTTGGGTTATATAAAGTAACCTCTACTGTTTCTGAAGTCGGTTTGAATACTTTTAAGTCCATATCGGGTTCCTTTTATGTCGGGTGGAAAAATGGGGAACGCCAGACCCGACACCAGCGTTCCCCCCTGTAGCTACAGGATCTCTTATGTTCTAGTAATTTGTAGGCTAGTAGCTTCGCTAGGGTTACGTAAAGCCACAAAGCTACAAGTAATCATTCTACTTGTCGGTCCATCTACACCTACGTCTGCACTGTTAATCTTGCACCGTGGGAAAAAGAACTCCATAGTATTAGGTGTTCCAGCATTATCCCCTACAGTAACTTTAAGTGAAGTCTCAGTCTCATTTACGAACCTGTTAATTAGTGACGCATCTTCAAAGTAAGCTGATAAAGTGCCTTCCACAACTGCCTCTCCAACTTCTAAGGCTGGTGCAGTAGCATCTCCAACTACAAATGTAGGTACAAATCCGTTTGTGACTGTAAAGTCTACAGCCGTAACTATAGCTGAAGCAGAGCCACCAATCTCCAATGTACCAGAGTAAGAGTCAAATGGCTGTGCAGTACTTGCCGCATCCTGTGTCTTCTCTGTCTGAGAGATAGCCATGTTCTGGCCTACTATACCAAAGGTTCCTGTTACCATTTGATTAGGTGCTAAAGATACACCAAGGGTATTTACAGAACATCCTGTGAATAACCTAGATTGGTCTATGTCAGCCGCATAGTCTTCTATAGACAAGAACTTTGGAGTAGTACCAATTTTTAGTACGTTAGTAGACCATGTACTTAACATAGCAGATTCTAGGAGTACATCAAAGTCTGTGTCCCTTAGGTCACCTACAATGTCACCTTCTACTTGTCTATTACCTTGTCTGTCTACGCGAGACATACGATCTGGTTGTATATCTGTCCCCTCTACTCTCTCTTTTGTCATATTTAGTGAGTGAGATGTAAAAGGTAGGTTAGTAAAGTTACCAGCTGGTGTCGTACCGAAAGTGCTTTCGACTACATAAGACAGACTGGAACGTGAGCCGCTTGCAAAGGCCATATTATATTCTCCTAGAATTAGTGATAAGCGTACCATGTAATTATTACAGGAACCATAAACCAAGGGCTGTCAAGCATCCCCTGTTGGATCTCTGCATAATCTATCCGTACAGTTAAATTGTTTTGATCGGTGAGTGAGTTAGTAGCTTCAAACGAACTACATACGTTCTCTGCTATTGTTTCGGCTACAGCTGGTCCTTTACCTTCTGGAGCGTAGCAGTTTACTGCGAAAATACCTTCATATCTTTGCTGTGGTTGAAGTCCCCTAACAGCTGGTTTGCGAGAAGTAGGTACATAGTTTACCTCTACATATGAAGATCCTGTAGTGGGTGTGAAGGGTACGTTTTGATAAGCTATCGATGGAATTTGCGGGACTTGCGCCAACTGTGTCTCTAGGATAGCTCTTATCTCTTTAGTTATATTAGCCATGTTTTCTCCTTAACCTAGCGAAGATAAGATAGCCATTCTTATACTCAACATACCTAGCGTGGGGTGCCGCATTTCTAAGCGTCATAGTAGTAGAGGAATTTAGGTTTGCTCTTTCTATATCAGACGAAAGTTCTGTCCTAGCCTCCGTAGCAAAACTAGAGGCCATGCCCAACATACCTCTTTGTCTGCCTCTTGATGACTTACCTCTTGGTCTACCCCTACCCAATGCAAAAGAGAATGAAGATATGTAAGCTCCTGTATCTACAGCTGGCCTACCTCTCCCATTCTGTCCCATGGTAAAGTTTATAGCATCGTTTGCTATCTCATGTAGCTTATCTTTTAGGTGGTCTTCAACCCTATCCTCAAGTTTACTTAACTTGTCGTAGAAGCTCTTTCTTACTAGCAATTTCATTACTCAGATACCTCGCACAAGTAGCATACTACCACTCCATTCGAGTACATGGTCCTAACCCTGTTAATACTTACAGTGTCACCAAGTCCGGATATTTGATCACCATCATCAGGTACTACTCCAAGGTTTAAAGGTGGTATAACACAATTACGTGTTCCTCTTCTCACTTCGTCTAGCACTATCCCTTCTTGTACGTCATACATATATCCGTTGAAGATGTAGTTCTTTGTGGTAGATGTTGCTGAACCAGTAGCAGGGTCATAGGCACCCGTAGTTGACTTTATAAGGATCAAGTCTGAGCCATAACGCTCTACCAATTTAAGTAAGTTATACGCTCTCATGCCCTATCCTTAATCGTAATTAGAGTAGTCTGCTTCGTTGATCTTGAACTGATCCATGTGGAACTCAGGTCTAACTCGATTTCTATTGGACCTTACTGCGTTCACAGTTGTTACTGTTATTCCCCCAGCTAATGCACCAAGACCTCCTAGCTTAGATCCCTGATACTCTAATGTGTCTGCTAGAGCGTTGTAGTGTTCCTGTAGTTGAGATGAACTCTCTTTTAAGGCACCACTTATTTCACTGTCTACATTCCTAGAATACTTTGCTGATATTACTCGACACAACCAAGCTCCTGATTTGTACACATTGTTATTAGCCTGAGCTAGGGCAAAGGTAACCTCTTCGTCTTTTACTTGTTGGTCGAATGTATCTGTATCACCAATTAATAGCCTAACAGTGTTTAACCGTCCAAGGGAATTAGTAGTGTTAAGGTTTCCTTCATCGTAGCTCCAAGCCATTAGTCGTTCTCCAGCTGTCCATAAGACCTTCTCCAACTACGGATAAGACCTCTTTGTTTATCTACTATCTTAGACTTCTTACACTTCTTCCGGTCATAGTCTGCCTTTGAGGTAGTCTTAGATCTTACCTTATTGTTGATAGAAGCTACTACTTCTGAGAGTGCTTCTGTGTTAAGAGACTCTAAACCATCTCCAACCTTAGCCTCTGACTCAAGATCTGGATTATGGTATAGGTACTCTATATTATATAACTGTTGTATATCATCTTGGTTTAAGGATAGCTCCTTCCAAGGGAAATGTTCTTGTAGATCCCAGTCTCTGTTGCTTGCGTTGAACTTAACTTTAACAAACAAGGGTCGGTCATACTGAAATGGCATATTCATAGTCGGGGTTCCTATCATACAAAAGAGGTGGGGACCACTACAGCCCCCACCTAAGTTATTTACGCTACTACTGTATTAAAGAAGTAACCTAAATCAGCGCCTGTGACTTTCATGTCATAGGACATCTTTACTTGGATATGTTCAGCTACTTGCTGACGCTTCAGAGCATCGTCTGAGAAAGACTCAACTGTGACACCCAAGTTGTTCACACCTTCTAGTGTGTTCCAAGCGAATGTTAGACCAGCCGCAGGGACCATAAGTCCAGCGTTCTTTGGACCGTGGACCAAGAGAGCGTGTTTGCCCCCTATGAAAGCGTTACTCTCAGCAACACCCTCAACCGAACTATTCTGCACTGCTTCCATGACGTAGAAGTTCTCTACCTCAAAGATCTGAGCCAACATATTGTCTGTGACTAATGCAGGGTTTTGTACGGTAGAACCGCCATTCAAACGTGCTAGTACTTTAGGGTGGTTGATAAGTATGTCACGTACTTCCTTACCTACAACCATTGTGTTTGGCTTGAAACCGCCAGACTTGAGTTGCATAGTGCGACTTGCTGTAGTTACATCAACAAGAGGTGTTGAGTTAGTATAGTCGCTCCATAGATTTGCTGGAGTTGTCTGTGTACCCCAAACGCCAGCGGCGAAGAAGGTAGATGCAAACTGCTCTTCACGATGAATTAACAAACGTGTAGTTAGTGTCTGCGCTCCTGATGAGCGAATGTCTAATGCAGTATCTTCGTTAGCAAGTGTTTGCTGATCGAAGTCCATACCAAGACCATATACGTCTGCGAAGTATGAAGTATTAGAAACCTTCTGACCAATACGGTTTACTTCTGTACGTGGTGCTAGTTTCTTTACGTCACCAGAACGGTTCATGTTTGCGCGGTCATACTCATAGTACTTATCAGACTGACGCTCAACTGCTACTGTAGGGAATACCTTATCTGCAACAAAGTTGTTCTGGTCTTGGACATACGCAATAGTGAGGTTTGTCAATGGGGCGTCAATATGGACGCTTGATGGTGTTAATAGTGGCATTGTTTATTCCTTTACAGTTTCAATGGCCCAGCTTGAATAAGCTCGATTGCAATGATCTGACCATCGACACCCGCTTCGTAGGTGTGGCCCATGATACGCTCTCCGGCGGTTGCCGTAACAGCATTACCGTCTGCATCAGAAGAAACAGCGGCGTTAATAGCCACGGTATCTCCAGCTTCTACCATGGTCTTACCCATAACAGTTACTGTGCAAGCGTTGTTCTCTAGCGCAGGGACAGTTAGTACTCCAAATGCTTCTTCGCCGTTTCCAGCTACTACAGCCTCGCCAGCGGAGTCTCGCTTGACGAACTTAAATTGTTTAGCACTGAGGTCTTCCCCAGCGATAAGTGTGCGGTTGTCGCGTGATTGCATAACAGCCATGATTATTCCCCTTTATAGGATTTAGTTATAAGAGACTTACCTTCATCGGTACTGGCTACACTGGCATATGCCTTTGCGTAGTCGCTCTTTTTCATTGAGTTAGTTTCCATATAGGACTTAACAAGTGCATCTAGTTTATCAGATGCAGTGGCAAGGTTACCGTCTACATCAGACTTGCCTACTTCTTCCATAGATGATCCGAAGGCTTTATCAGCGGCCCTTAATACACCCATTACTTCTTCGTTAGTCTCAAAAGACTTGACTAGTTCTTTAGCAGTATCTAAGTCAAAGTTAGGTAGAGCTTCTTCTGCCTTAGTCTTTAACTCTGCATCAGCTTTAGCGATCTCAGCGGCTTCAAGGGCCTTCAAGATAACAGCTGGTATATCAGCTTTGTTTATGCTTTCGCCTTCATACTCTACAAACTCTTCTGGAGCTTTCTTATTGATACCTTCACGGGAAATTACGTAACCGTCTTCAATAAGTGCTTTACGTAGATCTTGGTTTTCTGACTTGAGCTTCTCTAGCTCTTCAGTTAGATCATCTGATTTCTTCATCATGTCTAAGTTGTATGCTTTCATAGCATCTTCCTCATTCATGCCTTTGTCCATATATGGCTTGAGGTTCCTCATCATATCTGGGGACATTTTCTCTGTTGTCTCTACTTCGTTTTCCATTGTATCTCCGTTGGAGTTGTCGTGCTTGAATAGTGAAACCATTGCTTGTGCATTGGCTGGTCGATCAACTAATGATAGTTCATCTAACTCAAGCTCCATTAAAAGGTTAGCCATTATAACTCTTCCTTCATTGCTCTGCCACCAATGCTAAAGGCGGCTAGTTCACCAGACTTGACCTTGGCCCAGACTTCATCGTTATATACTTTAAACGCGACAATCCAACCTTCACGGTCACTCTGTATGCCAAGGGATTCACCTATCTCTTTAGTAATAGGCATGGAGTGTATTACAGCCCCAATCTGATCCCCTTTGTGCATCTCTTTGCCCACTCTTACGTGTTCCATAAACTTGTTTACGGCACGTACTAGAGTATCAGGCTCTATAATGTCTCCTTGGCGGTCAATTACTGGTTCACCTTTTTCGGTTACTACAGAAGCCCAACCATAGACCATTCTTTGTTCTTCGTCAGTCTTCAGTATCTGACCTGTTATATCTTTAGTTACACTACCCACAGTACTTCCACTCCACATTCTACACGACCAGTATCTTGCTGACGTTTTATCTTTCGCCGTATCACAAGAGTGTCGGCTACGGAAATTAGCTCTAGCCTTAGGATTATCCCGTCTTATTTCCATATTAGGGTCCCCGAAAGTAACCTTGAGTGTCTTACCGCCGCTGTTGACGTAAACACCAAACTTCTTACTAGACCCTTTTGGTAGACGAAATGGTTTATTTAATGGTTTGTCAGCTTTGTCTACAACCTCTGCATATTTACTAAGGCTTGTTATCTTATGTCCTACAAACTGGTTACGTGGCTTACCTTCACCATCAACTAGTTCTATACGTGCGGCTGGCTCTTCCTTAGTTCCAGTAATCTTAACTGGTATATTAGGCACTACACCGTCACTGTGTATACTTCTTATAATTCCTTTAGCTTTACCTCCAGAAGAAGACCAACTTACTCTATCTCCTACTTTAGCCATCAGTCTAAGTCCTCCGTAATTATAATAGTGAAATAACCATTGTTAGGGAATGTCTCTATACTAGCATCCCCATAAGTAACTTCTATCTCCCCGTAATAAGTACCAGCTGTAGTAGTATCAGCCGCCAACCATGTGTACTGAACTATACCAGTAATAGCATTTGTAATAGCGGCTGGAGCATCTATCGTTAAAGCATCTGCACCAAAAGCCTTCATGTGAAAACGGGCTGAAGCTCCAGCCAGACCTATAGCATTTCCATTTGCATCTGCTAGGGTGACTTGCAGTAGAGGTGATGTATCATTAGTTTTGATTCTGAAAGCCATTAGCCTATCTTAACCTTATTGTTGCTATCGATCTTAGCTGAGTTACCATCAGTAACCCCTGTCTCAGTACCGATACGGTTGTTTCCTACGTTAACTATCCTTGCAAAGTCAGGGTTCCAGAAAGGTACTCCCATAACTGGGTTGCCAGATATTAACTCTTCCATATAGAATAGGTGATCACCGAACTTTATAACTGGTGGAACAATAGGTGCGCCTGTAGTTATGTTATCTCCAGAAAGAACATTGCCTTCAGAGAAATCAGCAAACTGTATAACAACATCGCCTGTGTCTAATGGTCCAGTGGAAAAAGTCTCTTCCTCTGTCATAGTAATTGCTGGTAGATCAACAGCGCCTGTGTCTAGGTTGCCAGTAGAGAATGTTTCATCCTCTTGCATCGTGGCATCTGGTACATCAGCTGGTCCAGTAGTTAGGTTACCAACATCTAAGTTGTTATTAACAACCATGTCGGCACTTGGTGTTGCTGGAGTATTCGTAATTATGTTTCTTGCTACAAATGTCTCTTCTTCTGACATTGTATTAGCTGGTAGTTCTACGGCACCTGTATCTAAGTTAGCAAACTCAAATGTCTGGTCTTGTTCAAAAGAGTTAGTTGGTATAACTGGTACACCCGTGTCCAAGGCTCCGGTAGAAAAGGTTTCGTTCTCTGACATTGGTATATCTGGAACAGAAACATTACCAGTCTCTAAGTCTCCAGTGGAAAGAATGTTACCCTCAGAGAAATTAGCACTTGGTGTCTGTGGGCTTGGGGTTTCTAAGTTGCCAGTTAATAGTGTCTCTTCTTCTGACATTGGTATGTTAGGTAAGTCCACATTTCCTGTGTCAAGGTTTCCAGACGATAAGTCGTGAGTTTGTGCAATAGCTCCTGTACCCATTACAGGTACACCTGTGTCCAAGGCTCCGGTAGAAAGAATGTTATTCTCTGTTATGTCGGCTGTACTAACAACAGGGGTTCCAGTAGATATACCACCAGTAGAAAAAGTCTCTTCCTCATTAAACAGTGATACACCTAGGTCAGGTGTACCTGTTAATATTACACTGGCTTGTAAGTTGGCACCTTGATTAAAGTCTGACGTACCCATGACGGGTGCGGGAGTAGTAATAAACAAGGCACCAAGAGTTTCTTCTTCCGACATACTTATTGCTGGTATAGAAGGGGAACCAGTGACAAAACCAGTGGGAGCTAGTTCGAAGTTTTCAATCCCTCTTCCACCAATAGGTGCGGTTGCAAAGGGATTAGTTCCGTACATATTTCTCTCCTAGTTTTCGTCACCTCTGTAGCGAGAGGTCCACATGGTAAGTGAATATTTAGTCCCATAAGTTAGATCATCGACATAGTGTCCATGAGTAACTTGACTTGGGAAAAGGATACAACTACCCACTGGAACTTCAGAGTTATCATACTTCTGTCGAGGGAAATGAAGTGTTGCTCCATCATAATGTTCGTTTAACTTAACGCTCCCTGTTATGAGAGATGCGTCTGTATGTAAACCAAGTGACCTCTGGGTATCCATAGAATACCTCATAGTAAAAGCGTCCCTTAGTCCCATGTACTCTACAGGCTTCCAGTATTCTTCGCATATTTTAAACAGATGCTCCTTCCACATAAGCTCATACTCTTTCCAGAGTCCAAGTTGTTTTAGTCGTATCTCTTGTGCGGGAAACTTGTCCCCATCCATTTGTCCCCAGTTACCAATGGCCTCTGACCTATCTATCAGGTCCTGACATTGATCCTCCGTAAGAAAAGGAGTTACTAGAGTGTCTTGAGCTACCTCTTCGTACTGTAGGTCTGATGTTTTTATTACTTCCGGAGACTGTAGGGAGCCTGTACCATAACCAAACTTGTTAGCCATAGTAACGAACAATTCCTTAGCGTCCGGTCCACCATTTCCATGGTAGATACAACCACAACAATTAGTCCTTGGGTTGGATATCTGACCGTTAACAATCTTTATCTCAGGCTCATGGTTCTGGAATATATAAGCCTCATAATCCAAGCCTATACTGTGTGGGAATTTGTTATTCTCTGGCGTAGAACCCCTTGGGTAATTCTTTACAGATAGAAAACGTGTCTGACAGAACAGCTGATCGTCACCTTCATCCGGTGTGTTGGGTGTTAAATCAAAGAAGTCTAATAACGCTCCTACACGACCAATATAAAGTCCACTGTTTAGGAACTTGTAAGGTGTACCTACATACTCCCACTTGCCCTTAAACCAGTCGTTGTCACTAAGGGGCCAGCAATTCTCTTCTGCACCAAATAGTATGTCTACGTTAAATCCTAAGAACCTCTCTCTTATGGTGTCTAGGTTGTCTGCAAAGAAAGTATCATAACCATCTACGAACAGAACTAGATCTTCTTTTGGTAAGTAGTTTAAGTACTCCTTAACTAGCTCTATCTTTGGCATACCACCAAGAGAACTCATATCGAAGTCTTCTTTACCTACACCAAGGTTCTTAACCTCTACTCCGTAGGAATTACAGGACTGATTTAAAGCCCAGCATTTTTCACTCTCCGTACCTATTGTCAGTACGTGTATTTTGTTTTGGTCGGGTTTCATTTGTGCATCCTCTATGGTGCTTGGCCTAATTGACCTTGGGATCTGGGTTATAATCTCTTCTGAATAGAAGTAGTTGTTCATGCCCTTCAACTTAGCTGGCACCCATTCGTCTACGGGTATTATCTGGTGCCAAAAGTCCTTTATGAGTAGTCTAGCTGTGTCAGGGGTTATAGCGTAGGCATGGCAGTTATACCAGTACCCCATGTCATTCCATCTATAGCCTAACCACACACTATCATTCTCTTCTAACAGCCAGTCTACCTTATAAGTATTCATCTGTTCGAACAGTGCGTCTTCTTCTAGTATTATACCCTTTAGGCCACTCTCAGCTATCTTTTCCCAAGCCCTTAAATGGCTTACTGCACAACCAAACTCACCTTTTAGGATTGGGCGGTTGTGAATAGGGTCTAACCACTCTGTACGGGGCTTACATCCAGTCTCAGAGCGTATCTGAGGCCATGTCTTATCTCTGGCATCGTAGGAAGATGAACTATTGTGTAAACTTATCTGATATACGATACACATTAAGTAGGCTTAATAGGCCATTCATCATCTTCTATATGAGGCCATTTAGGTTGTTTATCCATATCTCTTATTTGTTGTCTGTAATAAGCCCACTCAGCTTTCTTGCGAGTGTCATTAGCAAAGGCATCAACCAGTTGCGTCCAATCACTTTCGAGTAGTTTTTCCTGCCTAGTATAAGTGTTTATAACTGAGGCTTGCTCATCTGTTGGTCTACCATTTGGGAAGTCTCTATCTTCATAGGGAACGATCCTAACGTGTTCTCTACTAGTCTCTTTTCCATCAAGATCCATATTGATACGTATAATATCAAAGTCTCCGTCTTCTCTTGGCTCCATCATTTCTACAGCTGACATTTATATCTCCTATGAGGCTTTATTTCCGTTACCCCAACCATAGCTGGTCACTACAAAATTACTAAACGCAACAGAGTTATTAGTCTGGAACTTTATCTTGGAGGGTTGGGTTGTGATTGTGTCTGGGTTTTGGTTTTGGATGGTACTACCAACACCACACATATGCAGTTTTGTACTGGAGGTAGTAAATGCGCTTGTGAAGGTACTTATACTTGTAGCAGACTTAAAGCCGAACTTTAAACCGCCTATGAATATATACGAGAAAAAACCAAGCGAACCTACGTTGATAGTTGACAGATCGAACTGTTCTGCACCACTAAGGGCTGACTCATTTTGACCCAAGCCCCTAACGGAACTATTACATATCATTAAGCCATCGCCATTAAATCCACCACTGGTTCCTCCGTAGACCAACATTGAAGGTGAAGTACCCCCATTACTGTTAAACGCTGTTTGTATTGTTACTAGGACACCACAATTCTCTTCTCCGGTATTTCCGTTGTTTGAGGGTAAGTCTATACTTATAGTACTCCCACTAGTGCCACTTACTTCGGCGTAGTACGAACCACCAGCATCTCCTATCATTCCCTGAGACATAGTTGTATTCCTTAAGTTATTCAGTAACGTATTTTACACTGGCATATTAGTAAACGACCAACACTTTATTTTGCCTCTTATATTACCAGTATTATAGTTGAATCTTATCTGTCTTAAAGCGGCGGTGTAAGGTAGTTGAAACGACATTCTTCCACTCTTTATGGCTTCCGAACCACTGCTTGTAGATATGTAATTATAATTGCATACACCGTATCCATACCTTTGGTTCGGCCATGAGCTACTACTTCCCGAAGTAGCCTTAGCGTATATATACATCTGAAAGACAATTGGGTAACCATATCCTTGTGCCGCAGTATTGCTACTTGTATTACCAAGAATAGCAGCGGATGATTGGGACTGTGAACCAAAAGCAGACGTACTTAGCCAAGGTTGGGTCCTATACGAGATAGGAAGGGCGCTAAATCCATTACTTGGATAGTATGAAGACATTTGAAATAGGAGAAACTGGGCTGACGAAGAAATGGCATAGCAAACCCCACTAATCATAACAACCCCAACACCTTCCAATAGGGAGTTTGTACTATCGTGATTGGTATTTATAGTGAAACTAGTAACACCAGTAGCAGTAGGCAATCCTGGCCCCTCAAGACCCTCCTCAAGAGTATCTAGGCACTTTAGCCCTTCTTTTGTCCATACTGTTTGTACCATGTTAACTCTCTATTTATTAAAGGTATCTAGCCATGCAAGGGTGTAGAGATATCTTTGCGTTCATCGTACCTGAGTAAACGCCGAATCTAATTGCCCCAAGGCTAGTACTACTGCTTCCACCAGTATCGACTAGACAAGACACGCCAAGCTGTAAGTAAATATTAAAGGAGGGTCGGTATGCAATCTGAGCGTTTACTATGGTTCTACCCTGAGTTCTTTGTTGTTTAGTATTGTCAACCCATATCTGAGCGTCCAGAGACTGTTTTGCTGATGAAGTTGAACCCGCAAGATTCCAGTAGGTAAGTTGCATATTAGTGCTTCCACCATTTGTAAAACCGCCACTGGTTCCATCAGGCCAACTCTGGTATTTTACTGTTAGTGGAGTTCCAGATCCAGTTGTATTATTGTAAAATGACATATACACACCTGTTGAAGCAGATGGTATAATATTAGCGTCTATTCTTACTATACCCCTATGATCATTGTCTGTCATGTTCATAATTAAACTAGTAGACGATGTACCAGAGATTGACCTTTGTGCGCTCCATCCCCCCGCCTTATATACTGCCATTACTTCACCTTTGACTTTAAGTAATCAATCTCAATTTGGTGTTCATTAACTACCTCTACTATTAGTGCTACAAGGGAATTATAGTCTACACTTAGAATATCTTCTGTACCCTCTACGAGGAAAACAGACTGGGGTAATACCTCTTGCACTTCCTGTGCTATAACTCCTAATGCTGGTCTTCCAGTGTCTTTCCAGTTAAAGGTATAACCATTAATCTTGTCTAGCTTATTAGAAGCATTTAGGATAGACTTTATGTTCTTCTTGAGCTTCTTATCAGATGTAGCCGCGAAGGTTGTTGCAATAACAGACGCAAATGTAACGGCGCTAGTGGTGTTTAGAGATTGGTTCGCCCCCGGTCCCGTTGCACCGATTTCGCCCTTTTGACCCTTAGCTCCAGTGCCGCCAGTTGATCCTGTTCCACCAGTTGATCCTGTTGATCCAACTTCACCTTTCTGACCCTTTTGCCCTACTTCGCCCTTCTGTCCTTTGGCTCCAGTGCCGCCAGTACCACCAGTTCCACCAGTTGATCCTTGTGCGCCTACTTCACCCTTCTGTCCCTTTTGCCCAGTGCCACCAGTAGACCCAGTTCCCCCAGTATTACCTGTGTTTCCTTGTGCGCCTACTTCACCTTTCTGTCCCTTAGATCCAGTGCCGCCAGTAGTTCCGACTTCACCTTTCTGACCCTTAGCTCCAGTGCCACCAGTAGACCCAGTTGAGCCTGTTGATCCTGTAGTTCCGGTATCTCCTTGGATACCTTGTGCGCCTACTTCACCCTTCTGTCCTTTGGCTCCTGTTCCACCTGTTCCACCAGCTGAACCAACTTCACCTTTTTGTCCTTTGTCTCCGTTGGCTCCAGCGCCACCTGTTGAACCAGTTAATCCTGTAGAACCAACTTCTCCCTTTTGGCCTTTGTCTCCTGTAACTCCGACCTCGCCCTTCTGACCCTTCTGTCCTTGGACGCCTTGGATACCTTGGATGCCCTGATCTCCAGTTACACCCACTTCTCCCTTTTGGCCTTTGTCTCCGGTTGTACCAGTAACGCCAACTTCACCTTTCTGGCCCTTCTGACCAGTTACACCAACTTCACCCTTTTGGCCCTTCTGACCGTCATTACCAGTTACACCAACTTCACCCTTTTGGCCTTTGTCTCCTGTAGCACCAGTATCTCCGGTAATTCCTACTTCACCCTTTTGGCCTTTGACGCCCTGTAAGGCGGCGGCTGTAATAGTGGCTGTACCCCAAGTTGAACCGTCTGAATCGTAGAGAGCGACAAGATCACCAGAAGCAGGGGCGGCAATAGTACTAAGACCCGTTAAAGCCGCTGGTAGTGCAGTTGCTGTAACATCAGCCCCAGTAGAAATCCCATCTAGCTTTGAGCCATCTGAGGAGACATTACGCCCGTCAACAGTACCCACGTTTACCACGTTTCTACTGTCTGAGATTACTTCTGTGTTATTTACTTTTACTGCCATCTTCGTGTACCCACTATTAGCTTGTTTTTATTATTATGTTATAGTTTCGTCAGCCTGTAACTGGTTACTTACTTTTAGGCTTCCTGTACTGTCGAGAGATAGTCTTTTAGTTCCTTGATAGGAGAACTCTAGCACACCACTAGTTTCACTTATACTCCAGTCCCCTAGATCTACAGTAGGTACGTTTAAAGTACCCGTCATAGTATCTCCAGCTAACTGTACGTATTGAGTGTCGTGAGTGTGACTGTCGTTAACTACTGTTGCAACGAGATCTGCATTGGCAGTTCCATTAAAGGACATAGTGCCTGTTACGTCACCACTAAGGGATAGAACTCTTGCTGTCTCTAGTTGACTAGCTGATGTTGCATTTCCTGTTACTGCACCAGTTAAATCACCAAAAACAGTGTCAACCTTTATACTCCCGTAAGAAAAGGTCGCATCACCAGTGTTTATAGTCCCAGTAGGCTCTGGTCCATATTCGTTAAAGAACGTCCAGTAATCGGTGTTTATATCGTAGTACATACCTACGTGAGTAAAGCCTACTCCTGTTGTACCTGTATTCCTGTTAGACGCAATACCTGTGTCCACATTAGTAGGTGAGGCAGTACCTTGCCATTTGTTACCATCTGTGTGTCCATCAACAGCATTAAACTTTACGCTTATACCATCCTGTAGAGACTGGTCTTCACCTGTTATAGTAACATTTGTTGCTTCAGTAGTGTTAAAGTTGTCTAGCGACCATTCAAACTTATCTGCGACACCACTATCATCATCTATTCTTACAGAGAACTGTCTGTTACTAGCAGTACCAGTATAATGACCAGTAAATATCATATCGTTAAGACCAGTACCCGTAAAGGTTATGTCTGATATAGTATCTCCGTTATTAAAGTAGTTCCATGCACCAGAAAGAGATATGTTGTTACTGTTTGTTATTGTCTGAGTACCTTGTACCACAAGATCTCCTACAACAGTAAGGTCATTATCAAAGTGAGAGTTACCAACAACTCTTAGTGCGTCAATAGATTGCTGAACAGGATTTACATAAACGCATCCAGCGGTAGCGTTAACGATAAGGCAGATGCCTAGCTCCGTAGGAAAGAAAGGATACGTAGGTGCGGCTGTCTGTAAGCCACCAGAAACCCCCAGATGGAAAAGAGAACCTACTGTCAACATAGAAGTATCAAGTGTGGGAATTAATCCCCTTACAATAATATAACCTTTTGTGCCAGTCTCAATGTCGTGGGACGCTAGTCCAACCGCTTGCGACTTTAAGTAAGTGTCGTTTGCTACAGCTGGTGCTACATAAGGACAGTGATCTGTCTGACCACCTGTTTGATATACCGGAGTGCCTTCAGTGATAGTACTTCCGGTATTGTTGAATATCCTGAGATACTCAGTCTGACCTATAGGTAGGCTAATATCAGCCTCATCATTATAAAATGATAAAGCACCGTAGAACTTGTCATAGAATAACTTACCTTCTGAGTAAGAAGGCTTGTTTGCTATTGTTGTATTAAAGTCTAAGTCAGTCTTTACCTCTGTACCAGTAATAAAACCATCTGCATCAAGAAAGTTTGCCTTAGATGCTGGCTGGGTGATAAATACAAACTTCTCCCCAGCTGTCCAGTTTACTGAATTGTTGCTATTGGAAGATGATAATATAGTTGTACGGGCCAAAGTAGATCCAGAGGCAGTGTACGTTCCAATACCTATTTCCCAGTCACTATTATCAGTGGCTGTATAGTAGGTTGTATTACCATCCCCAATAGTAGAAAAACCTTGGAACCCTGCTTCAGAACCGACTAGAGTATAAGGCCCAGTACCAGTAGTGGTAGATGTTTCTTTTACACGGTCTTTAATAACAAGTGCCATAGTTTATTCCTTAAGTTGGATCAGGGATTCCAATATCAAATGTGGCTAAAGTAAATGTGTTACCGTTTGTAACTGACTGTGATGCCGTTAATGCGGCTGTAGCTAAAAGACGAGAGTTTGTTGTATCTACAAGTGCATAGTGAGTAACTGTACCAGTACCTGTTATACTACCGTCAGCTATAGAAGCTACGGTAACTTTACGCCCACCGCCTACTCTATCTGTTGGTGCGGCTATAGACAAGGATGATGAAACCCCTAGCGTATATGTAGTAATTGCTTCAGTATAAGTAGTTGCCTCTGCCGAAGTCACATGGACTGAGTTTGCTTCAGTGTCTAGTACGGTTAGACCGTTATCAAACACTCTATCATTAAGAAATGCCATTATTCATTTTCCTGTTCTTCTGTTTCTGTGGTAGCCCCAATAGGGTCATAATTTAGTTCAGCAATGTCCATGAGGTTCTGTATAACCTCTGGGTGATCACTGACGTTAATATCCGCGCCATTAAGGTTACGCAGAAACCCTGCAATCTCACGTAAATCGTGGGGTGCAACATCGCCAGCTTTAATAGTTGGCATAAGCGAATAGTCCAGACCGTTCAACTCCCATAGCCTTTCGACAAGTTGCTTGTTGAGAACGTCAACTATTTGCTGTACGTAGCTCTCCAAAGCGCGAAGGAACAGGTCTGTCTTGCTCTTCGACAAAGCGTATGAACCACCTTGACTACCAAGCATAAGGAACTCAGATAAGACGCTTCTAGCAATGTCATGCTGATACCGTTTAACGATAGGGTCTATATCAATGTTCCTTGAACCACTAGATGACATTAGTTCCACATCGACCAACCTGATATTAGTAGGACTTCCATCCTTATCAGGGTATGTGTCTGAAGGTGTTATTATATAACCTTGCTCATTGAACTTAACATCGCGTAATATCTGTTCTAAGTTATTCTTGAAGGATACTTGGGAACTAGTTGCATCAGATGATAGGTACTCCGAAGGAATACGTGCAACTGGAATACCAGCCAGTTCTCTCTCTACAGCTATAGCTTCTATGGCTTGTAAGTTATTCAAGTACTCATAAGAAGTATAAGCATTACGTAGTATAGAACGACCAGAAGGATCTCCGTTTAAAGAGGTAGTCCTGTAGTATAAACTCTTGCGCGTGGGAATATAGTTCTTTGATGCATTATAACCTACGTCTTGGTATATACCATTAACATCTCCAGTCTGTTGGTCTACATCGAACCTTGATATAGTCCAAGGCGCTCTCATTGCTATTTTCCGGACGCCCATCCTGCCATCAGTATACTTAGAACGCTTTTTGTCGCTACTTTGAGTAGGACCCACACGCCTCTTATACACCACTTCAAACCACGCAAAACCATACGAAAGACAAGACAGAGCTTCTGCCATATGATCGTCAAGGGTGTGATCCATATCGTCAAGAACACTTTGTACAAATTCAGCTTCCTTCTGTGCTTCTGGTGTGTCATTACAAGCATACACCTTTAAGTCTACGTCACGAAGCACTTGCTCCGTTGCATACATCACTGCGCCTATTGTGCTATCGTTGTCTCGCATCTCACGAAACTTGCGAATAGCTTTTTTACCGCGAAGCTCCGGTAGAAATTCGTCACCCCGTATGTTTCCGTTATGTGTGTTAGCACCAGCTACTCCAAGTATACTAGTGGATTCCGTGGGTGAGAGTTTCTTTACCATTTTACTTTAAGCCTTTAGCGTTGCTGTATGCCAGCGTTAACTGTGGTTTTGCATACCCGTTCAGTGAAAGGTCCGTTATAGCCCATACCATAGCATCAAGACGGTCTGGTGAGCCTGTGGACCCTAAAGGTTCCCACTGTACCATCTGATCCTCTAAGTCATTTAATCCTTTAACGTGTTTAACCTTGTTTTGTTCATACAACGCAGATACAGGTTCGGCTCTTGCCATCTTACCTCTACTTGCGTGTACTAGCTTAACAGGCACGTTTTCATCTTCTGTGTGCAGTGTATGCCTTACCATGTCTCCACCTTGGTTCTTCTCCGCAACTATGCGGTCAGCCATGTGTTTACGGTAAAGCTCTATAGCCTTAGATGCCCACTGTTGTGGTGTGTATCGACCAGTATGATCCTCAAGAACGTAAGCTATACCATTAACGTCTATTCCAGCGACAACTATACCAGTCATGTCGCTTTCTGAGTTAGAGGTTATAGCAGGGTCTATTGATACAATGACACGAACCAGTTGAGGAACTTCGTCCAGATCGATTTCACACTCATGTAGTAAAGCCCTATTCCAAAGCGCACCTGACGCCTCATCTAATACTTCTGCATATAATTCTTGTCTACCAAGGCGTGTGCCATCGTAGGTCTTCCTAACCGCTTCGATAAAGGTATCAGCTAGATTAGCCGCATTATCAAAGGTGCTTCCCTTACTAACGAGGGTTCCACTATCATCTATGATAGACCTTAACAGTTTGGTAGTTTTGGGGGTTGTAGTTACAAAGACTTGTGGCTTGCGTCCTAGACGTAAACCAAACATCATCATGTCCCAAGTCTCTTGTGCATTTCTCCACGCACATAATTCGTCAGTCCAAGCACTATATGCCTGTGGACCACGTAATCGGTCTGGATCTTCAGCTGAGAAGAATACGGCTCTTGCGCCATTATCCCAAGTCAGAGTGTTATTAGTTGGTGACCACACGGGAAAGCCTAAGTGCTTACCTCTATATGTCTTATCACCCTTCCAGCAAACATTAAGAAGGCCAGAGTCTCCTTCGACCATGACCCTACGTACATCACCTTTAGTCGGTGCAACGCAGTGAACTATCCTGTCACCCTTCTTTATACGGTGTCTTACCCATTCAGCGCCAGCGCGGGTCTTACCCCAACCCCGACCAGCAAGTGCAAGCCAAGTTGACCAGTCACCCTTAGGCTCTAATTGCTCCGGTCTAGCCCAGAAGCTCCAGTCGTACCTTAACTCTTCTGCCTTATCAGGTCCTATTTCCCTTAGTAGGCGGTGTACTTCTGCGCTGGGCAGTTTCCTCAGGTCACTTGCATTGACAGTCTTCGGGCTTTTCGCAGTTACAGTCATTTGTGTTCTTTCCTAGTGCGACCATCAAGGTGTCAATAGCGGCAAGATCAAGGTCAGGGTCTACATCTTGCTCTACTTCATTAACAGTACTGTTAGGTGACCAACCACCTTTAGACCTGAGGTAGAACTCTTGCGACTTGAAGTCACCATCAAGGGCTTGCTGTACAACAACATCTCCAATAGCAGATATTATCTCAGCTTTAGTCTCTGACATAAGTTCACCATATAACTTATAGAAAGTAGATGTGCTTGAAGGTGCGTTCTGATACTTCTGGATCGACCCCATAATATCTTTTACTGACACACCATTTCTGATGCCAGAAACTACTTTCTTAGCAATGATCTCACTATATGGTTTAGCTTCAATAGACATACGTACTTCTCTCTGTAATAATAAAATCCCCATCGGCATGACCATCACTTGTGTATCAACGATATGCGGAAGAGTTTGTCATGGTTGGGGAAATGGGAGATGAGTGCTACTTATGTATATACGTAAGTTTCAATCTAAGTGTGATATAATACTTATTAGATATTAACCACAAGTGAGAAACTTAAGTAGTACTCTTATATATACATAAGCCCCAATTCTAGTCGAGTGTAAAGTATTATTTTATGTATTTTATATGTCGTTGATTACTAACGATTCTTTTCCCTTGTTTGTCGGTGCAATAAATGATAACGCCGTTTTCTACTTGACACAATGTCGCACCTTCGTA
>TARA_R110000782_G_scaffold19101_13_pt1 | contig 19848 bp, 17 predicted proteins | sample TARA_R110000782 | Tara Oceans TARA_R110000782 (sample SAMEA4397859) | marine metagenome | biome: Polar Biome; feature: [SRF] surface water layer (ENVO:00010504); material: water (ENVO:00002006), including particulate matter (ENVO:01000060) such as... | depth 5 m | reverse complement strand
CAACCCCCCTTGGTCGTCTCCTGCGCGGGCTGGCGCCACGCCTCCACCGCGCGGCGCGCCCCGGCCATCACCTTCTCGCGGCTCAGGCCCGGATCGCTCGGCAGGTCCACCACCCACACCACCAGCGGCCGCCCCAGTTCCGCGAACCGCTCCCCCGCCTCGATCTCGCACCACACCACCACCCCCGCGTCCCCGCCGGTCGCCCATTCCGATTCGCCCGTATCGACCCGCGCCAGGCTCACCACCTCCGCCCGCAGAATCCGCTCACGCGACCCCACGATTACGCGCCAGTCCCCGAACACGTGCCCGGGCATCCGATCGCCCGTGATGTTCGGCAGCACGCGGATGGACTCCGCGGACGCGGGCGCCAGCGATTCGAACATGGCCCCCACGATCTCGCGACGCGTGTCGCCGTTGCGGCTGTTGACCACCACCGCGATGTCCGCCTCCGCCGCGATGATCAGCTCGCCCGACCCGAGAATGTCCGGCTGCGACGAGTGATTCCAGTGCAGCACCCGCAGCGTCCGCTCCCGCGTCTCCTGCGCCGGACGCACCACCGCCCGCTGCATGTGCCATTCACCGACCACCACCCAGCCCGTCAGCCCCACGCACCCGATCAGCACGAACGGCCGGAGCATCAGCCCGCCAGTCCGCAGCGACACCCGCCCCGCGAGCGCCGACACCGCCCAGCATCCCCACGCCGCCAGCAGCGTCCACAGGGCCGGGATCCACCACAGGTACTGCGACCAGTGCTGCGAATCCGTCAGCACCCGCCCGGCCACAAACTGACCGATCACCGCCAGGCCGGCCAGGGCCGCCAGTCGCGACACCAGCGGCATCAGCCGCGTCCGCAGCCACCCCCCACGCCGCACGCGCCCGGAACCCCTGCCACGCTCTCCCGACGCGCCTGTTCGCATAATCCTCACCATCGGCCCGCGCCGACCAACCCCCCCACCGTTCCGCTCCACCTCTATCATCCGCTCCCATCCCGCCGGAATCACCCCCGCCCGAGGCCGATGACCAGAAACAGCGCGGACCCCGTTCGTTCAGGAGCAACCATGACCATCACCAACTGGCCAAAGCAGCGCGTCATCGTCACCGGCGGCGCGGGCTTCCTCGGACGCCATGTCCTCGAGGGCCTCCGCGCCCGCGGCGTGCCTGACAACCAGGTTTTCGTCCCCCGCAAGCGCGACTTCGACCTGACCGAACAGGACGACTGCCACCGCCTCTACCGCACCGCCTTCGGACCCGACAAGGCCAGCATGGTCATCCACCTGGCCGCGGAGGTCGGCGGCATCGGCGCCAACCGCGAAAACCCCGGCCGCTACTTCTACGCCAACATGGCCATGGCCCTGCACCTGATCGAGCAGGCCCGCCTCGACGGCCTCGTCGAACGCGGCGGCACCTTCGTCCAGACCGGCACCATCTGCGCCTACCCCAACCTCACCCCCGTCCCCTTCAAGGAAGAGAACCTCTGGAACGGCTACCCGGAGATCACCAACGCACCCTACGGCGTCGCCAAAAAGGCCGCATGGCAGATGCTCGACGCCTACAAGCTCCAGTACGGCATGAAGGGCGTCTACGTGCTGCCCGTCAATCTCTACGGCCCGCACGACAACTTCAACCTGCACTCCTCCCACGTCATCCCGGCCCTGATCCGCAAGTGCCTCGAGGCCCGGGACGCCGCCGCCGACCACATCGAGGTCTGGGGCACCGGCAGCGCCTCCCGCGAGTTCCTCTACGTCGAAGACGCCGCCGAGGGCATCCTGACCGCCGCCGAGAAGATGGACGGCCCCGACCCGATCAACCTGGGCACGAACATGGAAATCACCATCCGTGACCTCGTCCACCTCATCGCCCGCCTGACGGAGTTCGCCGACGAATCCACCATCGAACAGAAGATCCGCTGGGACACCACCAAACCCGACGGCCAGCCCCGGCGCTGCCTCGACGTCTCCCGAGCCAAGGAGCGCATCGGCTGGCAGGCCAAGGTCGGCTTCGAGGAAGGCCTCAAGCGCACCATCGCATGGTTCGAGCAGAACCGGCACGAGGCGGCAACCAGAGTCTAACGCACCGATCCCATGGCCTCGAAGGGGCCAAGGGTTGTAGCCACTGGCACGCCCGCTCGACCGCCGCTCACTTCTTTCCTAATTTTTCAACACCCCCGACATTCTCCAATATCCTCCATACAACGCTAGTGTCCGAGGACATGCCAATGCCTGTGCATGAAACGTTTGATCTCGATCATTGGCTGGGCGTCTTCACGCTAGAGAGCTTCCGAGCCGAGTATCGGTCACTCGCCGAGAAGTTTGGTCGGCCTGTCGATCCGGACTGGCTCCCGGGTGGCCGACCCATCTCAAGCCCGCAGGACATCGCTTCGGTCGAACACACGCGCTGGGCTCTCATCAATCGCGGCTTCGACTTTGGCCTCCCGGTGCCCGTTGATGTGTTTCTTTGGAAATACTCCTGGTGTGCTCAGGGGCCTGGCACCCGCATTGGCGGCCATCCATTCCGGAACTCGCGCGTCCCGTGGCCCAAGGGTCCAGACGGCGAACGCATCCCATTCGTTGCGCAGATCAGCTTCCTCGATTCCAAGGACATCGCCCCGCCCAACCTACCCGGTGATGTTCTGCGCATTTACGCCCGCCGCGTGGAGGAGACAAACTTCGACCCGGAATGCACCGCGATCGAATGGGTCAAACTAGATGAAGGAAAGACCAGCGACGAATGGATGCCGCAATGGCCATTCTGTGCCGAGGGAGTTCGTCACCGGACCGTCGCCTATCCGGAGTGCTACGAACGGCTGTTGTCGCTCAATGTTCCAGCACCCTATCAGGTCAGCAGCATCCAAGCGACGTTGATCGGCGCTGACTGCCACTTCATTCAAGGTAAGCCTTCGAGTCTGGACCGCCTGATCGCGACGCTCAGTTCCTTTCAGGGCAGCGAAGCATGGCCGTTCACGAACTGCCCATCGCTCCCACTCGAACAGCTTCCGGACGGCTCGACAACGCCGATCCGCGTGTTCGAGATGATGCTGCACGACGTCGGATCGATGTACTTCTTCACCTCAAAATCGGGTTCAATCAAATCCCATTACGATTGTTAGAGTGCATCTGGACCGGTTGAGATCCGGACCCGATTCCCGTAGTGAGGGAAAGACTTGGAGCCACGCACCGCATCCTCGATCACCCGGGTGTTCATCGGCGCAACGATCGGCTGCTTCGTCTTCTTCGCCATCGGTTGCCCCGCGGGCTGCGCGATCGGCTGGCGGATCGCATTCCACGAGAACGACGGGGGTTCAGAGACCCTCTACAGCATCAACAAGCCAACATCGCAGCATGCGGAATTCTGGGTTTTTCTGTACGACGATCTGGATCACACAACGCTCCAGCAGGTGAACCGTCCTGACTTCGAGGCACCGCCGGGGCACAGGTTCATCCCGTCGAACGAAACCGATGCGACCCTGGGTCCATGGAGAGGGCCGGGTCCGCCGACTTATCTCAACGGCACGATTCCCGGTGGTGAGCACAACTATCAAGCCGGCGGTGTGACATTCACGCCAATCGGCGGCACCACCCGGGCGGAACTCATCCTCTACCCCCAAAAGCGGCAGGACGGGTGGATGAGGGAGTACTACACCTACGACGTCAGCGGGTCTCACGCGTTGCTGATCGAAGGCAAGCGCGAACGATCGTTCAATGAGTGGGGCATCGAGATGCTCGCCATGTACGCGCTCCTGATCACGGCGCCGGCGGTCATTCTCGGCGTCTTGATCGGCGGCGTGATCGGATCGTTGCCCCCGCGACGGAATCACATGCACCCGCACAGATGAGCCGACGAACGCGCCGGCGACCCCGGCACCTTCTCCGGACCGCCCGCATCCCGTGACGCAACGGCCCGCCCGCCGCCGAACGGCTCCTCCGGGAACAATTGGGTGGCGCTGGACCCGCCCTGGCAGACCCCTGAATCCTCAAATCGGCTCTTGAACCACCCGCCCAGATTCTGCATGATGGGATATGCCCCCGCGCCTCGGCGGGGCCGTTCCGCTCGCTCAGGGGATCCATCATGCTCCGCACCACCGCCACGCTGGCCGCCCTGTCGCTGCCCGCTTTCGTCGCACACGCCCAGTCCACCGCCGCCTTCACCTATCAAGGCCGCCTGACCGACGCCGGCCAGCCGGCACAGGGCTTCTACGAGCTCCGCGCTCGCCTGCTCGACGGCGCGGGCACGCAGATCGGCCCGACCGAGTTCGTGGTCATCGAGTGCGTCGACGGCGCCTTCGCGGCCGTGCTCGACTTCGGCCCCTCCCCCTTCAACGGCACCGACCGCTTCCTCGAACTGGGCGTCCGCCCGGACTTTTCGCCCGATCCGTACACGGTCCTCACTCCCGACACCCCGCTGTCGGCCGCGCCCGTCGCGGCCTTCGCCCTCGCGGGCAACGAAGGCCCGCAGGGACCCACCGGTCCGCAGGGCGACGACGGCCCCCCGGGCCCGCAGGGCGACCCCGGCCCGACCGGGCCCCAGGGGCCGCAGGGTGATACCGGCCCGATCGGGCCCGAGGGACCGGAAGGGCCCATCGGCCCTCCGGGCACGACCAGTTGGCTCGGCCTGACCGACATCCCCGCGCCCTTCGCCGACGGCGTGGACGACAACACCACCTACGCCGCCGGCACCGGGCTGACGCTCTCGGGAAACCAGTTCGGCATCAGCAACGGCGGCGTCGGTTTCGTACAACTCGCCACCGATGGGGCCATGCTCAGCAAGGTGTCCGGGCAGGTCATGGTCAACTCCAGCCCGCAGCAGATCACACTGATCGACACGACCGCCAAGCTCGGCATCGGCGCAGCGGTCAACAACACCGGCACGCTCCAGGTCTTCTCCGGCGCCGACGTGGCCGCCGACAGCCAGGACGGATACCTGGTGCTCGGCTACGGCAACGGGCCGAACATCGCCATCGATACCAACGAGATCATGGCCCGCAACAACAACCAGCCCGCCGACCTGAACCTCAACGCCGAGGGCGGGGCGATCATCCTGGGCAACACCAACGACGACGGCCCCGTCGCCATCGGCCTCAACAACCCGACCGACCGGCTCCACATCAACACCGCGCCGGGCGAGTCCGCCCTGCGCATCCAGCAGGACGGCACGACCCGCCTGCGGATCAACGCCGGCGGCGGCATCTCTCTGGGCGCCAACAACACCACCGTCGCCGACTCCAACGTCTATATCCCCCAGAGCCTCGGCATAGGCGATTCGACCCCCGACAACCGCCTGCACATCGCGGCGAACACACCGGACCAGCACGGTCTGCTCGTGACGAACGCTTCGGCCTCAACACTGCTGGCGCCGGCACGCATGGAAACCAACACCGATTACACAATCGAAAGCAGCGACACCCTGCGTCTGAACACACAGAACGATCTGTTCATCAACTCTGGCCGCAACCTGGGCATCGATACCGATCTTGGCGTGTTCATGAGCTCGGCTCAGGCGACTTCGATCTCAAGCAACACGGACGTGGATCTCAACGCGGGTCTGACGGTCGATATCAACGGCAACTTCGTGGACATTGACGCGGCGACATCGGTCGCCATCGAAGGCTCCACGTTCACCGGCAACGACGCCGTCATCGGCGATGACCTCACCGTCAACAACGACCTCATCGTCGCGAGCGTCGCCACGATCGGGGGTGCCAAGGCGTTCACCTTCACCCTCAACTGCTACGGCGACGCCGGCAAACCCGGCGGCGGGCTCTGGTCCGTCTTCTCCGACGCCCGCCTCAAGACCAACATCGAGCCCCTCGCCGGATCGCTCGATACCCTCGACGCGCTCCGCCCCGTCACCTTCAACTACAAGGACCCCGCCCACTTCTCCTACGTGGAAGGCACCGTGCCAGGCCTGATCGCACAGGAGGTCCAGCGCGTCGTGCCGCAGTGGGTCGAAACCGGCCCCGACGGCTACCTCTACCTCAACCCCGTCGGTTACGAAGCGATGGTCGTTGATGCCATCCAGGAACTCCGCGCCGAGAAAGATGCCCAGATCGACGCGCTGCACCGGGAAAACCAGCGACTCCGAGCCCGCCTCGACCGCCTCGAGGCCTCTTTGATGCGTCCGTAAATCCCGCGAAGTCCGCCCGCCGCAATCGCACCAAACGCCCCGTTCTTGGCATTCGCCCTTCCATCGCACCCCCCGATCCCCCATAATGGATCCCTCATTGGAGGGATCCCCATGCTCCGTCACGCGCTCGCCGCCCTCGCGGCCGTCGTCGCCTTCGCCCCGGCCGCCGCCGCCCAATCGCCCTTTACCTACCAGGGCGAGCTGTTCGACGCGGGCCAGCCGGTCACAACGCCAACCGACTTCCGCTTCCGCCTCTTCAACAACCCGAGCGCCGGCACCCAGGTCGGACCCGATAACCTCGAGTCCATCACCCCCGGCCCGGACGGACGATTCTCCGTCATCCTCGACTTCGGCCCCGTCTTCGGACCCTCCGGGCGCCACCTCGAGATCGCCGTCCGTCCGGCGTGGGACGGCCAGGGCACCGAGCCGCCCTACACCACCCTGACCCCCCGCGCCCTCATCACGCCGACGCCCGTCGCGCTCTACGCGCTCAACGCGCCGACCTTCCCCGTCGACTGGACCGACCTGCTCAACGTCCCCGCCGACTTCGCCGACGGCGTCGACAACAACACCACCTACGGCGCCGGCCTCGGGCTCAACCAACTCGGCGGCAACTTCCTGCTCGACCTCGGCTTCACCGATGCCCGCTTCATCAACGCCGGGGAACCCGCCGGCGGCGACCTCTCCGGCATCTTCGAGTCGCTCTCGGTCGATGCGCTGCAGGGCACGCCCCTGGCCATCGGCACCCCCGCCGACGGCGACGTCCTCGCCTGGAACGGCGCCGCGTGGGAGCCCTCGACCATCACCCTGCCCGCCTACGCCGCCGGCGACGGCCTGACGCTCGTCAACGAGACCTTCGCGCTCGAGAGCATCCACACCTCCCTCGAACTCGTCACCGGCGGTGCGGCCAAGGCCACCTTCGCCGGGCGCATCGGCATCAACGCCACCCCCACCGACATGCTCCACATCGACGCCCCCGCCGGGCAGGACGCCCTCCGCGTGCAGGTCGAGGGCGACACCGCCCTGCGCGTGTACTCCAACGGCGGCCTATCGCTGCTCGGCAACAACACGAACACCGCAGCCGACACGGTCTACGTCTCGGGCAAAGTCGGCATCGGGACGCCCACGCCCCTGCACGCGCTCGAAATCGTCGGTGGCGCCGATGTCATCCCGTGGATACGCATCGAGGCGCCGGTCCTGGGCAAGACCGGCCTGTTCACCTACGAGCTGGTTTCGTTCGAGAACGGCGGGACCGTGCGCTCCCTCGGAGAACTCAACATCTACGGCCTCGCCGGCACCACCATCTCCGACTCCGTGCACGTCAACATCGGCGAGTTCGGCCTGCCGATCGTCGCCATCGAAGCCGACGCCATCGAGCTCGACACGCACGACTACAACCTCTTCGCCTTCGACGACGTCTCCATCCGCGGAGCAACGATCGCACTCGACGGCAACGTGACCCTCGACGACGACCTCAACGTCGAGGGCGACGCCTTCAAGCCCGGCGGCGGCATGTGGTCCGTCCTCTCCGACGCACGCCTCAAGACCGACATCCAGCCCATGCACGGCGCCCTGGACACCATCACCGCCCTCCGACCCGTCACCTTCCGCTACCGCGACCCCGCCCACCCGCTCTTCGCGCCCGGCATCCTCCGCGGCTTCATCGCCCAGGACGTGCAGCACGTCGTGCCCGAGTGGGTCCGCCCCGCCGGTCCGGCGTTCGACACCCCCGACGCACCCGACGCCCTCGCCCTGACCATGACCGGCTTCGAGGCCCTTGCCACCGGCGCGATCCAGGAACTCGACACGGACCTGCGCCGGATCAACGACGAACTGCGCGCCGAGAACGCGCACCTGCGGGCCCGCATCGACCGCCTCGAGCGCGTCGTCGAACGGATGCTCGGCGACCGGTAGCGCCCCGGCGCACCCACCCCGCCCGGGCACCTCGGTGTTTCCGGAATGCCCGGCGTGGGCTTAATCGTCCATTCCCGCCCGCCGGCTCGGGCCACCATCGCAGACCGCTTGGATCCAACCCCGGGCGCGGTACGATGATTCCTGTATGGACGCGCCGTGCCCGATCCAGTTCTGCACGCTCAACCCCCGCTCCCTCAAGGAACGCGAGCAACTGGTCTCGGCCGGCTGCACGCCCAAGGACTGCTTGGGGCGCTGCAGCCTGTGCTTCGACACCCGCTTCGTGCTGGCCGACAACGTGGTCGTGGAGGGCGACGATTACGCCACCGTCATCGAGCGGGCGCGGGCCTACTGCGACAAGCGGGCCGCCGCCCGCTGAGCACCCCGCCCACCGCCACCCCCCCTGCCGAGCGCGCGAAGAAGAACCCCGCAAGAAGCGGGGCTCTTCCCTACCCACCAAAGCCGGATGCGATCAGCGACGCCGGATGACCCGGGCGCCCAGACCCAGCGCCAGCATCCCCAGCCCCGCCATGGAGGCCGGCGGCAGCGGCACCACGTACAGCATGTCCTGACGGCTGTCGTTCGTCAGCGCCATCAGGCCGGACAGGCGACGAGCATCATCGAAGGTGCCCGGGTTGAGCAGCTCGTTGTACGCGTCACGCACGAAATCGCTCGTGTCCGCCGAATCGATGTTCACCGTCGCGCCCATCGCGTCCCAGATCGCGGCCTGGATGGCGCCCATGCGCCCCAGGTAGTTGTCCTGGCCCGAGTCCGCCTGCAGGCGCCGGTCGATCCAGCCCAGCGCGTAAGCGTTGGCCACCACCGCGCTGATCCGGTCGGTCACGATGTTCGAGTAGGTCGGGCCCGGGTCGGGCGACTGCGACAGATCCACCAGCTGGAACATCGCCTCGCCGTTGGCCACGGTCTGGCTGATCTCGATGCAGAAGGTGTGGAACCGCGTACCCGCCCGAGAGCCGGTCGTGATCTGGTACTCCATGTGGCCCGCGCGGTACGTCCGCCCGCCCGCGGTCACCCGGCCGACGTTCGAACCGCCCTCGATCCCCGTAAAGTCCAGCCCGATCGTCGGCGCCCCGCCTCCCGAGCCGTGGAACGACTTGGACTGCAGGTCAACCGTGTCACCGAAGGCGGCGAAGGGGGAAGCGGTCAGCGCCAACGCGACGGTCAGTGTGTGAGCATTCATCTCGTGTCTCCTGAGTATCTAGAACTCGTCCCCGAAGGGACGCTCTTCGAACGAAGACCGGGTGTTCGCATCCCGGTGTGTGAGATGTCATGATCACTCCGATAGCCGGTTTCTCCCAGTGAATAGCGGCTCATAGTTCCTTCACGACGGCTTGACCATGAACCCACAGGAGTTCGCCTTATCCTGACGTCAACCGTGCGCCCCGGACCGGGCGCTGCCGCCAATGCAAGAAAAAACGCCCGGCACGGGGCCGGGCGTTCGAGCTGCCTTTCCGAAGAACCGATCAACGCCGCCGCAGGATCCGCACGCCGAAGCACGCGGCCAGCAGGCCCGCACCCGCGAACGCCGCCGGGGGCAGCGGCACGACATACAACATATCCTGACGGGTCGGATTGACTAGCGCCCGCAGTCCCGTCATCCGGCTCGATGCATCAAACGATTGGCTGTCCATCAGCTCGTTGTACGCATCGAACACAAAGAGGCTCGTTCCTGGCGACCCGATCTGCACGTCCCCGCCGACGGCCTCCCAGATTGCAGCCTGAATAGCCCCCATGCGTCCGAGGTAGTTTTCCTGCCCCGTGTCCGCCTGAAGGCGGGCGTCTATCCAGCCCATGGCCAGCGCGTTGGCCAGCACAGCGCTCACCGAGTCAGCCACAAACTGCCCGTAGGTAGGTCCCGGCATCGGCGCATCGGTCAGGTCAACAATACCGTAGGTCAGCACGCCGTTCCCGATGTTCTGGCCGAGTTCCACGCAGAATGTGCTGAACGGCGAGCCAGCCTGCGCCCCGCTCATGATGGTGTGCACAATGTGCCCGGCCTGGAGATTGTTGCCCCCAACATTCACGCGCCCCGCGGCCCCACCGCCGGCGATCGTCTCGAACTGCATCTGCAGCGTGTCGCCCGCCCTCGACGTGTTGTCGAAGTTCAGCGGCAAGTTCTCCGCCATCGTGCTCCCGGCAGCGATCGTCAATATCATCGCCGCGGATACTGTCATTTTGTTCATCATCTCAGACTCCTAGTCCACGTCGCACAGCGCGCAAGCCGTTGAAGACCCGGTCGACAGACCCGGCCGACAGCTCTGCTTTCCTTGCGACCAATGGGCATTGAAGCATCGCCCATCAGACCACGAGCCGGTAATAAACCACGAAACCATGATGTGCGGGTGTTTCTCTTATTGAGTTAAGGGTATTCCGGTACAAACAAGCAGGGCGTTCGCCCCTTATTAACCCGGGCCGGACGCCGGCACCAAAAAGAAAGGACGCCCGGTTCTACACCGGGCGTCCTTGGTCTTCACGATCGGGCGACCAACCAACTCCGTCTCGCCCTCAGCGACGACGCACATTCCGCACGCCGAAGCACGCGGCCAGCAGGCCCGCACCCGCGAACGCGGCCGGAGGAAGCGGGACGATGAAGAGCATGTCCTGCTGCCCGGAAGCCGCCACGGCCTTGAGGCCGTCCGTCCGCAGGCTCGAGTCGAACGTCGTCGAGCTCATCAGCTGCGCGTAGTAGGTCTTCAGGCTGCTGCTGGTCGAACCGCTGGACACCTGGACGTCAAAGCCCAACGCCTCCCAGATCGCCGCCTGGATCGCGCCCATCTTGCCCAGGTACCCGGCCTGCCCGCTGTCGCCCTGCAGGTCGGCACCGATCCAGCCCAGCGCGATCGCGTTGGCCACCACCGCACTGACGGCGTCGGCCTTGACCACGCCGTAGGGCGAACCCGGGATCGGCGCGTCCTCAAGATCGATGATCTGGTAGGTCGCCGTGCCGGGCGTGGCGTACTCGCCCACGTCGATGCAGAAGGTGTTGAACACCTGGCCGTCGCGGGCGCCGCCCGAGTACAGGTGCGTCATGTGACCGGCGTAGTAGACGTAGCTGCCCACGCGCAGGTGCGCCGCGGAGGTCCCCCCCGCCACGCCGGTGTAGTTCAGATCCACCGTCGCGCCCATCGAGGCGCCGGCGGCCAGCGTCATCGCCGCGGTCGCGGCCAATCCCTTGATCATCATCTCGTCTCTCCCGGTTTCGATCTTCCAGACCGCGGGCTCACACACCGCAAGTCCTTTCTGCACACCATCATGATGGATCAGCCCCCCCCCTTCAAGGCGTTCAGCCCAACCGCCCGGTCTTTCCGCACTTTCGTTCCAGACCGACCCGGTTATCGGACAACAGGCGTCCGATCACCCGCCCGCGGCCGGAACCCCGACGCGCACCAAAACGCACGGCACCCGGGACAAGCCCGGGTGCCGCTGGGGACAGGATGATCCGCAGTCACACGATCAGCGCCGGCGGGCCGCACGCACGCCGAAGCAGGTCGCCAGCAGGCCGGCGCCCGCGAAGACGGCCGGGGGAAGCGGCACGACGTACAGCACGTCCTGGCTGCCGGCGCTGAGCAGGGCCTTGAGCCCGGCGATCCGCAGCGAGCCGTCGAACGTCTGGGTGTCCATCAGCACGTCGTAGGCCGTGTGCAGCGCGGGCGTTGTGTCGCCGGAGTTCAGGTCGAGCGTCTCGCCCAGCGCTTCCCAGATCGCCGCCTGGATCGCGCCCATGCGGGCCAGGTAGTCGGTCTGGCCCGAGTCGCCCTGCAGGCGGCTGTCGATCCAGCCGAGCTGGGCCGCGTTGGCCAGGATCGCGCTGACCGCGCCCGCCTGCGCCGCCGAGTACGTCGCCGTCCCGGGCACCGGCGCGTCGGTGATCTCCGCGATCTCGTAGACCACATCGCCCGACGCCACGTTCTGGCTGAGGTCGATGCAGAAGGTGCTCAGCGAGCCCGCCGGGGCGCCCGCGACCACGGTGTAGTTCAGGTGCCCCGCGGGCAGGGTCCGCGTCGCCAGCCGCACTCTGGTCGCGTTGGAGCCGCCGGCGATGCCGTCGAAGTTGAGCGTGACCGTGTCCGCCGAGGCCACGCCCACACCCGCCGCGAGCGCGAGCCCGGCCGTCATGGTGAATCGGTTCATGTCTCTTCCTCTCGTCTTGGTATTCAGGTGCCACCGAGGCGGAGTGCCACGATGCTCTACAGTGTGCCACCGGTAACCCCCCTAAACAAGTATAAAATCCCTAATTCAGGGGATAACTTGCGCCGGACGTGGTCCCGTCGTGGTGGTCCGAGAATCGGTGTTCTCACCGCCCGCCCGGCCGATCCCCGCCGTCCGGAAACCCGCTCCCTGCCCGCCGGGTGCGCCCGTCGCCCGGGCCGCCCGCGCGCGACGACACCCGGGCCGAAGCCCGGGTGTCGCCTTGCAACCACACACACACGGAGGGAATCGGAGGAGGGGATCCGATCGCTTACTTGCGCCGGCGGGCCACCCGCACGCCGCCCAGCCCGGCCAGCAGGCCGGCTCCGGCCAGGGCGGCCGGGGGCACGGGGACCACGTACAGCATGTCTTGACGCCCGTTGTTGACCATCGCCTTCAGGCCGCCCAGACGCAGGTCCGAGTCGAAGGTGGTTTCGTTCATCAGGGTGTTGTAATAGGAAACGAGGCTGCTGGACGTGCGGCTGTCGGTCAGGCGGACGTCGCCGCCGATGGCCTCCCAGATCGCCGCCTGGATCGCGCCCATCTTGGCGATGTAACCGGTCTGGTCCGTGTCGGCCTGCAGGCGGTTGTCGATCCAGCCCAGCCGGGCCGCGTTGGCGACGATCGCGCTGATCTCCGCGGCGACCACCTCGCCGTAGGGCGTGCCGGGGGCGGGCGCGTCCTTCAGGTCGATGATGTCGTACGTGACCGAGTTGGTGCGGGCGTACTCGCCCAGGTCGATGCAGAAGGTGCTGAACCGCTCGCCGGAGCGATCGCCGGACGTGATCTCGTGCTCCATGTGACCGGCGAGAAAGGTCTGCCCGCCCACCCGCAGGTGGCTGGCGCCGCTGCCGCCGGCGATGCCGGTGTAGCGGGCGTCGATCGTGTCGGCCATGGCCACGGTGGAGCCGGCGGCCAGCGTCAGGATGATCATCGCGTTCTTCATGGTCTTCTCTTTTCCCCGATGGCGGGTCTGTGTGGTGGTCGACACGGGGCCCGGTGACCCCGCTCGACGACGAAACTACACCGCCCCGGGTGCGATCCCACCGCATCACGAAGCCCGGCACGCGATCGCCCGCTATCGGTCGTGCGCAACCCGCACAGCCCCGGCCCCGCGCGCGAAACCGCACGCCGCACGCCCGGATAACGCGCGCCGCCACGGGCGGTCACCGCGCCGCACGCAACCGTTGGTCCGCCGGTGTGGTATGGACTCAAGCAAGCTTCCGCCGAGCGTCGGGGACGAACGCTCCCGGCGGATGGGTCCGGGCGGGGGACAGGCCGGGTGCCGGCTACCGGGCGATGGGCGCACAAGAAAGGCGGCGTCTCCCACGAGAAGACGCCGCCCCAGCGTGCTCATGCAGCCGGCCCAGGAGGACGGCCAGCTACCCCCACACGCAATACCTCGGAACCCGGGCCCGGCGTCACGATCCGGACCGAAGCCCGTTCCGCACGCCCACCGCGAGTTCCTCGGCGGACCCCAAGGTTGTCGCCGACCACGACGCCGGCGACACCAGCATCCCCGATTCGGATGTGTTTGTCAAAGAGAAACCGCGCGGGTCCGGAAATCGAGCGGAAACCCCGACGTTTCCTGCGCCCAACCCCGTTCAACCCCCCCCACAACCTCGGTCGGTCGCGCCGTCGCCGGCTCAGGGATTGTCCGACCAGCCCGCGTCGGTGAGCACGAACCGCACCCGCGTGATCGGGGCTTTGGCGATGGCCTTCAGGTCCGCCAGCCCGCCGCCCCGCACCCACCGGTCGGCCGCGTGCCGGTCGGCCGCCGACCGCACGGCGACGACCAGGGTGCCCGCCTTCAGGTCCGTGACCCGCGTCGTGGCCCGCACCGGGTCCGGCGCGGCCGCCCCCCAGGCCCCCGCCGCCCGCTCGGCCTGCCCGCTGATCTTCTTGATCCCCTTGACGAACGCGGTCAACTCGTCCCCGAGCCCCCGCCCGCGGTCCCCCCGCACCCGGTTCCCACGCAGCCGCTCGAGCGACGCCGCCTCCGCCTGCACCGGTCTTTCGCGCCGCGTGTCCACGCGCCCAGTGTACCACCCCAGATGCGGACCACCCTCCGGCCGATGGTTTTCGCTCGGAGCGATGACTGCGGACGCTGCGTGGCGTTCCTTCAAACGAAGTAGGCCATCGCAAACACCACTCCCGGCCCGCCTACAGCGGCCACAACCGAGGCGAACGCGATTGCTCGCCGGGTCTGGGTCCGGATCAGCCCCCAGCTGGCCCGCACGCGCATCAACCACACGGCGGCCAGCAGGCCCGCGACGGTCACCAGCCCGAAAGCAGCGAGGATCCAGGCCGGATAGCTGCCGCCGCTGATCGCGATCAGCACCAAGTACAGACCCATGCTCAGGCCGGTGCCCGCCCCCGTGCCTGCGGCGAGCAGGCAGAGCGTCCAAGATCGGTCCGCTGTAGTAGCCCGCAGCGCCAGCTCGATCGGACGGCCGCACTCCGGGCACCTCGGTTCGGCGATACCGCGCAGCCCGTGCCCGCACCAGGGGCACGCGGCGTCGGCCCGTGCGAGATAGGTACGGAGCAGTTCGTCCATCGGCCCCTCCCGGAGCGGCTGCGAGGTCCCCGGCCGGCCCCGGCCCGTGCCGTCGATCCTCCGCGGTCGCAGTGTACCCAACACGCCTCCGACCCGTGAGACAGCGCCCTGGGGTCCGGGTACCCTGCGATATGGCTGGCCTTGAGCGGACACTGGGTTTGCCGGCGCTGACCTACTACGGCGTGGGGGCCATCGTCGGCGCGGGGATCTACTCCGTGATCGGGGCGGCGGCCGGGGAGGTCGGCGAGGGGCTGTGGCAGGCGTTCGTCGTCGCCGCCGTCGTCGCGGTGCTCAGCGCCCTGGGCTACGCCGAACTGATCAGCGCGATCCCCCGCGTGGGGGGCGAGTACACCTTCCTGCGCCGGGCCAGCGGGCGGAATCGCGCGGTGTCGTTCGTCGGGGGGTTCGTGGTGGCGATGGCGGCCGCGGCCACGGCGGCGACCGTGGCCATCGCCTTCGCGGGCTACCTCGCCCGGTTCATCGACCTGCCGCAGTGGCTGACCGCGCTGGCGCTGCTGGGCGCGTGCACCGGGCTGAACATCGCGGGCATCCGGCAGTCAACATGGGCCAACATCGTGCTGACGTCGATCCAGGTCCTCGGTCTGCTGATCGTGATCGGCGCGGGCGTGCACGTCGGCAACATCGCCGAGCCACTGGCGGAGAAGCCCACCGCGGCCGTGTTCGCCGGAACCGCGCTGCTGTTCTTTGTCTACACGGGTTTCGAGAGCCTGGTGAATCTCGCGGAGGAAGCCCGCAACCCGGGGCGGGACATGCCCCGTTCGATCGTGCTCAGCCTGGTGATCTCCACGGGGCTCTACCTGCTCGTGGCGCTCGCGGTGGTCACCCTGGCCGAGCCGCGGGCGCTGGCCGAGAGCGATGCGCCGCTGTCGCTGGCGGCGGGGCGGGCGGCCGATTCGCTCTCGGCCGCGCTGGCGTGGTTCGCGATGTGCGCCACCGCGACGACCGCCCTGATCACGTTCGTGACCATCAGCCGCCTGCTGCTGGGCATGGCCCGCGACGGGAACATGCCGCGCCCGGTGGCGTGGGTCCTCCCGGGCCGGCGCACGCCGTGGGTGGCGGCCCTGGTGCTCTTCGCCGGCTCGGCCGCGATGATCCCGCTGGGCTCGGTGGAGACCGTGGCCAGCGTCGCCTCGCTGGCGACGCTCGTCGCGTTCATCGCGGTCAACGTGTGCCTGATCGTGCTCCGCAAGAAGGAGCCGGACCTCGAACGCCCCTTCCGCGTTCCATGGGCGGTGCGGGGCTATCCCGTGCCGACCGTGCTGGCCATCGTGACCGCGCTGGCCCTGTGCACCCAGTTCGGACCGGTTGTGTACCTGGTGACGGCCGGCGCGTTCGTCCTGGCGGGTGTGTTTTACTTCGCCTGGGCCCGCAGGCTCGGCCCGGAGGACCCGGGCGCGTCCGGGGGCTCGGCGGGTGCGGACGCTCCCGAATCCGAACAGACAAAGCGCCCCGATCGGGGCTGAGCCCCCTGCCGGCCCGACCGGCGTGGGCTTACCATACCGCCCCATGGGCACCAGGATCGAGATCAACCAGCTCGTCAAGGTTTTCGGCACCGGCCAGGCCGCGGCGCGGGCCGTGGACGGGATCGACCTGGTCATCGAGCCCGGCGAGCTGTTCTTCCTGCTGGGCCCGTCGGGCTGCGGCAAGACCACGCTGCTGCGGATGATCGCCGGGTTCATCGATCCGACCGCCGGGCGCATCGCGTTCAACGGCAAGGACGTGACCCACGCCCCGCCGAACAAGCGGAACACGGGCATGGTGTTCCAGTCCTACGCGCTGTGGCCGCACATGACGGTGGCCCAGAACGTGGCCTTCGGCCTGAATGTCCGCAAGGTCGCGGGCGCGGAGCGGGACACGCTGGTCAAAGAAGCACTGGGCGCGGTGCAGATGGACAAGTACGCCGAGCGCAAGCCCACGCAGCTCTCGGGCGGGCAGCAGCAGCGCGTCGCGCTGGCCCGCGCGATGGTCATCAAGCCCGACGTGCTGCTGCTCGACGAGCCGTTGTCGAACCTGGACGCGAAGCTGCGCAACGACCTGCGCCACGAGATCCGGCGGATCTGCAAAGCCTCGGGCATCACCACGGTGTACGTCACGCACGACCAGAAGGAAGCGCTGAGCATGGCCGACCGCGTGGCGTTGCTGCGCGACGGCAAGGTCGTGCAGCTCGGCTCTCCGCGGGAGCTGTACCGCCAGCCGAGGAGCCGCTTCGTGGCCGAGTTCCTGGGCGAGACGAACCTGATCCGCGCCGAGCGGGCGTCGCCGACCACGCTGCGGGTCGAGGCCGGGGCGTTCGAGGCCACCCGCCTGCTGGACGCGGGCGAGACCCAATCAGATTCCAAACAAACTCTGGTTTCGATCCGGCCCGAGGCCACGGCGCTGGTGCCGGCGGGCGAACCGGGCTCGCTGGCGGGGTCGCTGCGCGAGACGACCTATCTGGGCGAGACGGCGCAGCACATCGTCGAGGTGAAGGGCTGCCCGCCGATCAAGATCGCGGAGATGAACCCCTACGGCTCGTCGAGCCGCGTGCACCCGGAGCCGGGCGACGCGGTGGGGGTGCGGTTCGATCCGGGCGAGGTTGTGCCCATCGCGCCTGACTGAGGCACGGGCAACAGACACGCTGACAAGAAGAAGGTCCCCGCCGTCGTGCGGGCGTGTTCCACGTGGAACATCGGGTGTATCTCAGGCGGCCTGGCGTGCGGCGTCGGTCGATTCGGGCAGTTCGACCACCACCTCGGCGCCCAGGCCGCGGTTGGGCTCGAAGCGGATCGACCCCCCCACCGACGCGAGCAGGTGGCGGCAGAGCGCGAGGCCCAGCCCGTGGCCGGAGCCGGAGATCGGGCCGCGTTGCCACGGCTCGAAGAGCGTCTCGGCCAGTTCGGGGTGCAGGCCCGGGCCCTCGTCGCGGACGCGGATCTCCAGCGTGTTCCACGCGGAACACCCGGCGGCGATGGCCTCGGGCGAGTGCTCGTCGGTCGTGTGCCCGAACACCGGCGCCCCGCGTCGGCGGGCTCGGATGAGCACACGCCCGTCGCCGCCGGAGCCCCCCACCGCGCGCCAGGCGTTGAGGTACAGGTTGACCAGCACCCGCTCGAGGGCGTCGGGATCGATGCTCGCGCGGAGGCTCGGGCTGAGGCTGGTGTCGTCGAAGCGGGCGCGGGCCTCGGCGGGCAGAGCGTCCATGGCCCGGCGGTGGATGTCGAGCACCGAGCAGTCGCCCGGCAGCGGCTCGTCGGCGGCGGCCAGGATGGCCTCGGCCACGCGCCCGGCGTGCAGTCCGAGGCGTGTGATCCGGGCGGCCAGCTCGCGGACCCGCTCGGGGTCCTCGGCGCAGCGTTCGATCAGTTGGGCGTTGCCGGTGACCTTCGAGGCGATGCCCCGGACCTCGTGGGCGATCATGCCGGCGAGCGTCCCGAGCACCCCGAGGCGCTCGGCCCGGTCAACCTCTTCCTGCGTGGCGGCCAGCTCACGCTGGAGATCGTCCAGGCGGGCGAGGATGCGTGCGGGATCGGATTCGGGGCGATCGGGCGGCACAGCCCGCGCCATCGGCACGATCGGTGGGGGGGTTGAGCGGGACCGGGCGCTTGCTGGATCAGCGGGGTGGGTCGTCTCACGGGCGGCGAGGGAGGCGGGGTGTGTTCCACGTGGAACACGCCGAACCCGCCGGGGGGTCAACCGGCATCGATCGGGGCGCCCGCGTCGGCCGGCAGGAAGGGGCCGTCGGACTCGTGGACCCCCCCGCCGCTGGCGAGCCAGGCCTTGGTCGATTCGGGGTAGATCACCAGGTCGGGCACGGACGCCAGGTCCGCCCAGACGAAGTCGATCTTGTCCTCGAGGGACTTCACGTCGTCGGGCATCGTCGTGGGGTTGGGGCCGAGCCGGTCGACCCGGAAGATCAGGGTGATCTCGTGGCGGTTCTTGTTCTTCTGGGTGAAGACCTGCTCCTCGGTGAGCAGCAGGGGGCCGACGCGGGATTCGAGGCCGCACTCCTCGAGGAGTTCCCGGGTGAGAGAGGCGCGGGCCGGCTCACCGAACTCGATGTGCCCGCCGGGCAGGTAGTGGTAGCCGTGCTTGCGGTTCCGGCAGAGCAGGACGCGGCTGCCGGAGCGGATCAATCCCCGCGCGATCGTCTCGATGGGTTGGTGCATGGGCCGATCATAGGAACCCCCCTGCCGCGGTCCCGCGGCCTGTTCCACGTGGAACACCACGGCTGACAGGGTGGTGTCAGCGGGGGCGGAGACCCCCGAAATCGGCCTCTGGCGCTCGCTCAACCCCTGCACGGGCGGCGGTGGGGCGGTAGGATCGCACCACCAAGGAGCAATCGCCATGACGAACGGATCCTCGTCGACCAAGAAACCCGCACGCCTCGGGCGGGGCCTGAGCGCTCTGGTGGGCACCAACCCGCCGGTCCAGGTCGCACCGACGCCGGATACTACCAAACATAATATGAACACTTCAAGTGCGTCGGGGGGCGCGCCCGGGCCGGGGCTGGTGATGGCGCCGGTGGATTCGATCCGGCCGAACCCGCAGCAGCCGCGGCGGTCCTTCGACGAGGACGCGTTGCGGGCGCTGGCCGGCTCGATCGGGCGCGACGGGGTGATGCAGCCGGTGGTGGTGCGCCCGGCCCCGGGCGGCGGGTACGAGCTGGTGGCTGGCGAACGCCGCCTGCGGGCCTCGAAGCTGGCGGGGCTGGACACGATCCCCGCGATCGTGCGCACGGTCGATGACCGGACGAGCGCCGAACTGGCGCTGATCGAGAACCTGCAGCGGGCGGACTTGAACCCCGTGGACCGTGCGCGGGCGTTCCGATCGCTGGTCGAACGCTACGAGATGACGCAGGCCGAGCTGGCCGAGCGGGTGGGGCTGGACCGCTCGAGCGTGGCCAACCACCTGCGCCTGCTGGACTTGGGCGACGAGATCCTCGCGATGGTCTCCGACGGGCGCCTGGGGTTCGGGCACGCGCGGGCGTTGCTCTCGGTCGCGGACGCGGGCGAGCGTCTGGTCCTGGCCACGCGTGCGGCCGACGAGTCGTG